>Ga0247810_10000058_pt1 | contig 190871 bp, 166 predicted proteins | sample UWRJL119311C1_FD_179918 | JGI IMG/M metagenome (GOLD analysis project Ga0247810, IMG submission 179918) | Plant litter microbial communities from Arlington Agricultural Research Station in Wisconsin, United States - UWRJ-L119-311C-1 | ecosystem: Environmental > Terrestrial > Plant litter >...
AGCCGCGCGAAGTTCGAAGAGCTCACCAAGGACCTCCTCGAGCGCACCCGCAAGCCCTTCCAGGACGTCATCAAGGAGGCCGGTGTCTCGGTCGCCGACGTCTCCCACGTCGTTCTCGTCGGTGGATCCACCCGCATGCCCGCCGTGGTCGAGCTCGTCAAGTCGCTCACCGGCGGCCGCGAGCCGAACAAGGGCGTGAACCCCGACGAGGTCGTCGCCGTGGGCGCGGCCCTCCAGGCCGGCGTGCTGAAGGGCGAGCGCAAGGACGTCCTGCTCATCGACGTGACCCCCCTCAGCCTCGGCATCGAGACCAAGGGCGGCATCATGACCAAGCTGATCGAGCGCAACACCGCGATCCCGACCAAGCGCAGCGAGACCTTCACCACGGCCGACGACAACCAGCCGTCCGTGGCTATCCAGGTCTTCCAGGGCGAGCGCGACTTCACCCGCGACAACAAGAACCTCGGAACCTTCGAGCTCCAGGGCATCGCACCCGCGCCCCGCGGAATCCCGCAGGTCGAGGTGACCTTCGACATCGACGCCAACGGCATCGTGCAGGTGCACGCGAAGGACAAGGGCACCGGCAAGGAACAGTCGATCACCATCACCGGCGGCTCGTCGCTCTCCAAGGAGGACATCGAGCGCATGGTGCGCGAGGGCGAGGAGCACGCCGCCGAGGACAAGGCCCGCCGCGAGGCGGCCGAGATCCGCAACACGGCCGAGCAGCTCGCCTACTCCACCGACAAGCTGCTCGTCGACAACGCCGACAAGCTGCCCGAAGACGTGAAGACGACCGTTCAGGCGGATGTCGACGCTCTCAAGACGGCGCTCGCCGGAGACGACGAGGCGGCCGTGAAGACCGCCTTCGACAAGCTCGGCGAGAGCCAGACCAAGATCGGCGAGGCCCTCTACTCGCAGGAGTCCGCCGCCCCCGCGGACGAGACTCCGGAAGAGCCCGCAGCGACCGGCAACGACGAGGACATCGTCGACGCAGAGGTCGTTGAGGACGAGCCCGAGAAGAAGTAGCAATGGCTGCCGATAAAGACAAGAAGAAGCGCGACAAGGCGGAGGCCGCAGCTGCGGCCTCCGGCCCCGCCGCGGACGCAACCAGCGAATCGGCTGAAGGCGTTGTCGACGACAGTGTGGAGGCATCCGCTGACACTCTCGAGGAGATCATCGCCGAGGCCTCGGAGGCCGTCGAGGAGACGGCCGTCGAGGCGGAGTCGCTGAGCGACGCGGACACGGCGCTGCTCGACCTGGCCGCCGCCGACCTCGTGGCCGAGATGCGCAGCGACATGCTGCGCGCCCAGGCCGAGCTCGTCAACTTCCGCACCCGCGTCGAGCGCGACCGGGTGGCCAACCGCGAGTCCGTCATCGCCGAGGTCATCCGCTCACTGCTCCCCGCACTCGACGACCTGACCCGCGCGGAGAAGCACGGCGACCTCGCCGGCAGCCCGCTCGAGCTCGTCGCGACGAAGATCCGCTCGGCATTCGAGCGTTACGGACTGCGTTCGGTCGGCGAGAAGGGCGAGGTCTTCGACCCGCACTTCCACGAGGCCGTCGTCCAGCTCCCGACGCCGGGCGCCACGGGTCAGACCGTCGCCGACGTCATCGATCCCGGGTATGCCCTGGGCGAGCGCCTCATCCGCGCCGCCAAGGTCGCGGTCTCCGTTCCCGAGTAGGAATCAACACATGGCAAGTCAGGACTGGTTCGATAAGGACTTCTACAAGACGCTCGGGGTGTCGAAGGACATCTCCGCCGCCGACCTGAAGAAGACCTATCGCAAGCTGGCCCGTCAGTATCACCCGGACTCCAATCCGGGCGATGCGAAGGCGGAGGCGAAGTTCAAGGAGATCAGCGAGGCCAATTCGGTCCTCTCCGATCCCGAGACCCGCAAAGAGTACGACCAGATCCGGGCCATGGGCTCTGGGGCGCGGTTCTCCGCGCCCCAGCAGCCCGGCCAGGGCGGCGGCTTCGAGGACGTCTTCGGCGGCATGTTCAACCAGGGCGGTTCGCGACGCGGCGCCCAGGGCGCGAGCTTCGAAGACCTGCTCGGCGGCATGTTCGGCGGCGACACCGGCTTCGGCTCGTCGTCCGGCGGCTTCCGCGGGGCGGGCGGCCCCACGCCCGGCCGCGACTTCAGCGCCACGACCACGCTCGATTTCCTCACCGCCATCCGCGGCGAGACGATCAAGCTGCAGCCGAGCAACGGGAGCCCGATCAACGTCAAGGTTCCCGCCGGCGTCAGCGATGGACAGAAGATCCGTCTGAAGGGCAAGGGCGAACCGAGCCCGGACGGCGGAACGACCGGCGACCTCGTGCTCACGGTGACGGTGCGCAAGCACCAGGTCTTCGAGCGCGACGGGCTGAACCTGCGCGTCGACGTGCCGATCACCTTCGTGGAGGCGACCCTCGGCGCGACGATCGAGGTTCCGACCCTCGGCGGCGAGCCGGTGCGCCTCAAGGTGGCACCCGGTACGCCGAGCGGCCGTGTCATGCGCGTCAAAGGACGCGGAGTCACGACCACCAAGGGCGTCGGCGACCTGCTCGCGACCGTGCAGGTCGCGGTGCCGAGCCATCTCAGCTCCGAGGCCCGCGAGGCGCTCGAGGCCTTCGCCCGGGCGATGCCCGACGAGAACCCGCGTGCGGAGCTGTTGGACAAGGCCCGCGGCTGATGGTCGACGAGAACTCGCCGGTGTTCGCGATCGCCGTCGCGGCCGAACTGGCCGCGATGCACCCGCAGACCCTGCGACAGTACGACCGCCTCGGGCTCGTGAGCCCGAGGCGGACGGCTGGCAAGTCGCGCCGCTATTCGATGCGCGACGTCGTGCAGCTGCGCGAGATCGCGGCGCTGAGCGCCGAGGGGCTCAACCTGGAGGGCATCCGCCGCATCCTGGAGCTCGAGAACCAGGTCGTCGCCCTCTCCGGCCGCGTCAGAGAACTGGAGCACGCCCTCGCCGAGGAACTGCTCAACCGCTCGGGCCGCCGCGTCTTCGCCGCCGGCTCGGCAGGGGATGTCGTGTCGCTGAAGCCCGGCACCCGCGCACACCGCGCCAACGAACTTGTGGTCTGGAGACCGTAGAACCATGCAATTCGACTTCGACGACCTGCGCCGCTACCCCGATGTGGAGGCGGACAACCTCTTCGCCTACGACCCGAGCGACCGCCTCATCCTGGCCGAGGCAGCGGATGCCCTCGCGGGCTCGACGCCCGGCCAGGTGGCGGTCATCGGCGACAACTACGGCGCGCTCACCCTCGGAGCGGCCGCGGCCCACGGGCTGACCGGCATCCGGGTGCAGCAGGACGCGCTCTCGGGCGAGTACGCGCTCGGCTACAACGCCCACGCGCTGGGCCTCGGCGAGGTCTACGCCAACCACGCGCTCGACGAGTCGCTGCTGTCGGGAGCCACCGTCGTGCTGCTCCAGCTGCCGCGCTCCCTCGAGGAGCTCGACGACGTGGCCGGCGTGATCGCCCGCTACGCCTCGCCCGAGGTGGTCGTCTACGCGGCCGGCCGCATCAAGCACATGACCCCGGCGATGAACGAGGTTCTCGCCCGCTACTTCGACCGCGTCGACGTCACCCGGGCCGCCCAGAAGTCCCGCGGGCTCATCGCCCGCGGTCCGAAGAGGGTCGAGGGACCGCTCGAGCTGCGCTCGCAGTTCCACGACGACCTCGGGCTCTGGGTGAGCGCCACCGGCTCCGCGTTCGCGGGCACGAAGGTCGACATCGGCACGCGCGCGCTGCTCGCGGTGCTCGACACGGCCATGCCTGAGGCGAAGGACGCGATCGACCTGGGAGCCGGAACGGGCATCCTCGCCGCCGCGCTCGCGAAGGCGCGACCCAGCATCTCGGTGATCGCAACGGACCAGTCGGCCGCGGCCGTCGCATCCGCTACCGCCACGATGAAGGCCAACGGCCTCGAGTCGCGGGTCACCGTGGTGCGCGACGACGGACTCGCCGGCCAGCCCGACGAGAGCGTCGACCTGATCGTCTGCAATCCGCCGTTCCACATCGGCGGCGCGGTGCACGCGGGCGCCGCGATCAACCTGCTGCACGATGCGCGCCGCGTGCTGCGCCCGGGCGGACAGCTCTACGCCGTCTACAACACCCACCTCGCCTACCGCGCGGAGATGGGCAGGCTCGTCGGGCCCACAACGCCGATCAGCCGCACCGAGAAGTTCACCGTCACGCTGGCGGAGAAACCCCTCACCACCGACTGAAACCCCCTGTCACGAACGACTGATTGAGAGCCCCAGACCATGGCGAATCTCCAGGGTGCACCCGGCACCGACGACGACCAGAAGACCGCGCTCGAGCGCTACGGCGTCGACCTCACGGCGATCGCGCGCAGCGGCAAGCTCGACCCGGTGATCGGCCGCGACGCCGAGATCCGCCGGGTGAGCCAGGTGCTCACGCGCCGCACCAAGAACAACCCGGTGCTGATCGGCGAGCCCGGCGTCGGCAAGACGGCCGTCGTCGAGGGACTCGCCCAGCGCATCGTCGCCGGCGACGTGGCCGACTCGCTGAAGGGCAAGCGGCTGGTGTCGCTCGACCTCGCCGCGCTCGTGGCCGGCGCCAAGTACCGCGGCGAGTTCGAGGAGCGTCTGAAGGCGGTGCTCACCGAGATCAATCAAGCGGATGGCGAGATCATCACCTTCATCGACGAGCTGCACACGCTCATGGGTGCCGGTGGCGGCGAGGGCTCGGTGGCGGCGTCGAACATGCTCAAGCCGATGCTGGCCCGGGGCGAACTGCGCCTGATCGGGGCGACCACGCTCGACGAGTACCGCCAGTACATCGAGAAGGACGCCGCCCTCGAGCGCCGTTTCCAGCAGGTGTTCGTGGGCGAGCCGAGTGTCGAGGACACCATCGCGATCCTGCGCGGACTGCGCGGACGCTACGAGGCGCACCACCAGATCACCATCGAGGACGGCGCGCTCGTCGCGGCCGCCGCCCTCTCCAACCGCTACATCTCCGGGCGCAAGCTGCCCGACAAGGCCATCGACCTCATCGACGAGGCGGCGTCCCGGCTGCGCATGGAGATCGACTCCTCCCCGGTGGAGATCGACGAGCTGCGCCGCAGTGTCGACCGCCTCAAGCTCGAGGAGCTCGCGCTGAAGCGCGAGAAGGACGACGCCTCGAAGGCCCGGCTGGAGAAGCTGCGCGCCGATCTGCGCGAACGCGAGACCACCCTCGCCGGGCTGCAGGCGCGGTGGGAGACCGAGCGCGCCTCGATCAACCGCGTCGGCGAGCTCAAGAAGCGGCTCGACAACCTCGAGACCGAGGCGGAGCGGGCGCAGCGCGAGGGCAACCTCGAGCGCGCGTCACGGCTGCTCTACGGCGACATCCCCGAGGTGAAGCGCGCCCTCGCGGACGCGGAGAACGAGGAGGACGCGGGTCCGCGCATGGTGAGCGAGCAGGTGACCGCCGAGGACATCGCCGAGGTCATCGCCGCCTGGACCGGCGTGCCCGTGGGCAAGCTGCTGCAGGGCGAGACCGAGCGGCTGCTGAACCTCGAGGCCGAGTTGGGCAAGCGCCTGATCGGTCAGAAGGATGCGGTGCGTGCGGTGAGCGAGGCCGTCCGGCGCACGCGCGCCGGCGTCTCCGACCCCGACCGGCCGACGGGCACGTTCATGTTCCTCGGCCCGACCGGCGTCGGCAAGACGGAGCTCGCGAAGGCGCTCGCCGAGTACCTCTTCGACGACGAGAAGGCCCTCGTGCGCATCGACATGAGCGAGTACGGCGAGAAGTTCTCCGTCTCCCGCCTCGTGGGAGCGCCTCCCGGCTACATCGGCTACGAGCAGGGCGGCCAGCTCACCGAGGCGGTGCGCCGGCGCCCGTACTCGGTGATCCTGCTCGACGAGGTGGAGAAGGCGCACCCGGAGGTCTTCGACCTGCTCCTGCAGGTTCTCGACGACGGACGCCTCACCGACGGCCAGGGACGCACGGTCGACTTCCGCAACGTGATCCTCATCCTGACGAGCAACCTGGGCAGCCAGTACCTGGTGGACCAGAGCCTCGACCAGGACACCAAGAACGAGCTCGTGAACGAGCTGGTGCGGCGCTCCTTCAAGCCCGAGTTCCTCAACCGCCTCGACGACATCGTGATCTTCTCGCCGCTGTCGGAGCTCGACCTGGCGCAGATCGTCGAACTGTACGTCGACCGCCTCAGCCGCCGCCTGAGCGACCGCCGCCTCGAGCTCGCGGTGACGCCGAACGCGCGGGCCTGGCTCGCGGAGCGCGGCTACGACCCGATCTACGGCGCCCGGCCGCTGCGCCGCCTGATGCAGCACGAGATCGACGACAAGCTGGCGCGGGCGCTGCTCGGCGGGGAGATCCGCGACGGCGACACCGTGCTGGTCGACCTCGCGGAGGGCGGCGAGGGTCTGAGCGTCACGAAGGTGGCAGCGGAGTAGCTGCCGACCGGCTCCCCTCGGCCGGCCCGGGGACGACCTCGGCTTCCCGAGTCAGGTGCGCCGTCGCGACGGCATCCGCTTATCCACAGAATTCTCCAGCTGTGGATGAAGCTGTGGATAACCTGCGCTGCCGGTTACCGCGTCACGCGGCGAGCTCGCGGGTGATCGCCGCCACGAAGACGTCGATGTCGGCCTCGGTGGTGTCGAAGGAGGTCATCCAGCGCACCTCGCCCGTGGCGGCGTCCCAGTCGTAGAAGCGGAACGACTGGCGCAGCGTGTCGGCCACACCGGCCGGGAGCACGGCGAAGACGGCGTTCGCCTCGGTCGGCTGGCTGAAGGAGAGGTTCGTGATGGAACCCGCCGCGATCGCCGCCTCGAGGGAGCCGCGCAGACGCGCGGCCATCGCGTTGGAATGGCTCGCGGAGCGCAGGTACAGGTCGTCGGTGAGCAGCGCGATCAGCTGTGCGGAGGCGAAGCGCATCTTCGACGCGAGCTGCATGTTCAGCTTGCGGAGGTAGCCGAGACCGACGGATGCCTCGGGGTTGAGCACCACGATCGCCTCGCCGTAGAGCAGACCGTTCTTGGTACCACCGAAACTCAGAATGTCGACCCCGGCATCCGTGGTGAAATCGCGCAGCGGCACGCCGAGGGCGGCCGCGGCATTCGAGATACGGGCGCCGTCGAGGTGCACGGTCATGCCGAGGGAGTGCGCGTGGTCGGTAATCGCGCGGATCTCCTCGACCGTGTACAGCGTGCCGAGCTCCGTGGTGTTCGTGATGCTCACGGCGAGCGGCTGGGCGCGGTGCTCGTCGCCCCATCCCCAGGCCTCGAGGTCGATCAGCTCGGGGGTGAGCTTGCCCTGCGGTGCGGGCACCGAGAGCAGCTTGAGGCCGCTGACGCGCTCCGGCGCCCCGCCCTCGTCGGTGTTGATGTGCGCGGTGGCGGCGGAGACCACGGCGCCCCAGCGGGGGAGCAGAGAGGTGAGGGCGGTGACGTTGGCGCCGGTTCCGTTGAACACGGGGAAGGCCTCGGCCTGCTCTCCGAAGTGGCCGCGCATCACCTCCTGGAGGCGGGCGGTGTAGACGTCCTCGCCGTACGCCACCTGGTGTCCGCCGTTGGCCTCGGCGATCGCCGCCAGCACCTCGGGGTGGGCCCCCGCGTAGTTGTCGGAGGCGAAGCCGCGGGAGGAGGTGTCGTGGAGTTGGGTCACCCCTCCATTCTCCCCTACGCCTTCGTCAGCGCGTCCTTCAGCTTCACCGGGGCACCGGTGCGCAGCAGGCCGTTCTCGTAGATGCGCGAGCCGAGGGCGATCACCGCGAGAGTCGACGCGATCAGGATCGCGAGCGAGAGCAGCGGCTCCCACCACTCGGCGAGCCCGAGGAAGACCCGCAGCGGCATACCGACCGGGGCGGAGAACGGCACGTACGACATGATCGCCAGAACGAAGGGGTTCTCGTAGAAGAAGATCACCGCGAAGTACGGCACCATCAGCAGCGTCGTGATGGGCGTCATCGTGGTGTTCAGGTCCTCCTGGCGCGAGACCAGGGCGCCCGCCGCCGCGAACATGGCGGCCAGCATCACGAAGCCGGCGGCGAAGAACACCACGAACCAGATGATCGACGGCCCGATCTCGCCGAGCAGGATGTTCTGTCCCGTCGCGAGCAGGCCGACCCCCGCGGCCAACGCCACCAGGGTGATCTGGGCGAAGGCGAGGATGCTGTTGCCCACGATCTTGCCCGCGAGCAGCGCCTTCACCGGAACCGTCGCCATGAGGATCTCGACGATGCGGGTCTGCTTCTCCTCGACGACGCTCTGCGAGATCATCGAGCCGAAGGTGAGCGCGGAGGAGAGGAAGAGCGCGCCGAACGCCAGCGCCACGAGGTAGACGATGCCCGGGTTCTGGTCGGAGGGCTCGAGGATCTCGATCTGCGGTGCCGCGCTCAGCAGCGACACCACCGAGCTCGGGGCCTCGTCGAGCCCGATCACGGTGAGGCCGACCGCGCCCTCCGAGGGGATGACGGCGGCCTCCACCGACTCGTCGCGCACAAGCTCCTCCGCCTCCTCGACGGTGGCGGCCTCGGTGATCTCGAAGGCCTCGGTGGCCTCCACCTTGCTGATCGCCGAGCCGACGGCGGCGATCTTCGGCAGCGACTGGTTGGCGCCGAAGATGCTCATGGCCACGATCGAGCCGAGGACGAGCAGCAGCAGGATGCCCGTGGAGACCATGAAGGACTTGCTGCGCAGCCGCATGCGGATCTCGCGCTCGGCGACGAGCCAGGTGGCGGGAAGCAGCGTGGGGGTCGTGTACTGGGTCACTGGATGACCTCCTTGAAGATCTGGGAGAGCGACGGAACCTGGGGGGAGAAGCGCAGCACGGGCGCGGTGGCGATCGCCCGCTGCAGCACGCGCTGCGCGGTCGACTCGCTGTCGACGTCGAAGACCGCGAAGCCCCCGTCGAAGTCGAGCACGGTGACGCCCGGCTCGGTGCGCAGCCAGCCGGCGTCGCCGTCGAGCTGCAGCTCGAAGCGCGGCGAGGTGTGCGCGGCCCGCACGCCCTCGCGCGAGCCGTGCGCGCGGATCTCGCCATCCGCTATCACAACGAGGTCGTCGCAGAGACGCTCGACGATGTCGAGCTGGTGCGAGGAGAAGATGACCGGGGCGCCGGTGGCCGCGAAGTCCTTGAGCACGTTGAGCACCACCTCGACCGCGATCGGGTCGAGGCCGGAGAAGGGCTCGTCGAGCACGAGCACCTCGGGGTCGTGCACGAGCGCGGCGGCGATCTGGGCGCGCTGCTGGTTGCCGAGCGAGAGGCTCTCGAGGGTGTCGTCCATGCGCTCGCCGAGCCCGAGCCGCTGGAGCAGCGCCTCGGTGTTGTTCTTCGCCTGGGAGGGGGACATGCCGTGCAGGCGTCCGAGGTAGACGATCTGCTCGGCGACCTTCATCTTCGGGTAGAGGCCGCGCTCCTCGGGCATGTAGCCGAAGCGGGTGCGCTGCTGGGCGGTGAGCGGCGAGCCGTCGAGCGTGATGCTGCCGGAGTCGGCGGCCAGAACGCCGAGGATCACGCGCATCGTCGTGGTCTTGCCGGCGCCGTTGCCCCCGACGAATCCGGTCATGCGGCCGCCGGCGACACTGAACGACACGTCCTTCAGCACGTGGCGCTCGCCGAACGATCGGTTGACCGCTGTGAGTTCAAGCATGGAGCCTCCCTTGTCATCCATAAAGCTACGGGTGCGCGGGAGGCGGCGACTCCGTCCGCCGGAGGGTTTGTCAGCTCAGTCGTTCGGGGGAGGGGGCGCCGCCACGCTCGACGAAGCCGTGCTCGTAGGCGTAGACCACCGCCTGGATGCGGTCGCGCACACCGAGCTTCGACAGCACGTTCGACACGTGCGTCTTCACGGTCGCCTCGCCGACGAACAGCTCGGCGGCGATCTCGGCGTTCGACCTGCCCTGCGCGAGCAGCACGAGCACGCCGCGCTCGCGGTCGGTCAGGTCGGCCAGGGCGGTCTCGCCCGGCGCCGCGGCGACCGTGCGGATCGATCCGGTGGGTGTCGTGCCCGCCCCGAACTGCTCGATGACGCGCCGGGTGACGCTCGGCGAGAGCAGGGCGTCGCCGCGCGCGAGCACCTGCACCGCCTCGACCAGGTTCTCCGGGCTCGCGGTCTTCAGCAGGAAGCCGCTCGCGCCCGCGCTCAGCGCGTCGAACAGGTAGTCGTCGCGGTCGAAGGTGGTGAGGATCAGCACCCGGGAGGCGACGGAGGCCTGTGCCACTATCGCGCGGGTCGCCGCGAGGCCGTCCATACCGGGCATCTGCACGTCCATGCAGACCACGTCGGGGTTGAGCTCGGTCGCGAGGCGGATGCCGTCCGCCCCGTTGGCGGCCTCGCCGACCACCTCGATGCCCGGCTCGCTCTGCAGGATGATGCGGAAGCCGGCGCGCACCAGCTCCTGGTCGTCGACGAGCAGCACTGTGGTCACGCGATTGCCTCCGAGGCTGGTGCGGGCTCGCCCGCGGGGATGATCGTGGTGACGATGCTGGCGCGCACCAGGAAGCCGCCGCGCGAGCGCCGTCCGACCTCCAGGGTGCCCCCGACGGCGGCGAGGCGCTCGCGCATCCCGACGTGCCCGAGACCGGTGCTCTGCCGGGCGAGGCTGTGTCCTGCGCCGGTGTCGGTGACCTCGAGCTCGACGCCGTCGGCCAGGTAGCGCAGCCGCACGTCGGCGGTCGCCCGTTCGCCCGCGTGCTTGCGCACGTTGGTGAGCGCCTCCTGCGCCACGCGGTAGACGGTGAACCCCACCAGCGAGCTGACCGGATGCGGCTCGCCCACGACCCGCAGGGTGGCCGGTGTGCCGGCGGCGATGCTCTCGTCGATCAGGTCGCCCAGCTGCTCGATGCCGCGGGTCGACGAACTGGTGCTCGCCGCCGGGTCGCTGTCGTTCTCGCGCAGCGTGGTGAGCAGGCGGTGCAGCTCGTCGACGGCGGCGCGCGCGCTCGATTCGATGGTGCTCAAAGAAGCGGATGCCTGCGCCGGGTCGGACTCGATGACCCGCCTCGCAGCACCCGCCTGCACGCCCATCACCGACACGTGGTGTGCGACGACGTCGTGCAGCTCCCGGGCGATGCGCACGCGGTCGAGGGCGACGGCCTGCTCCGCACCCCGTTCGCGCTCGACGGCCAGCTCGGCGGTGCGGTCCTCGAGCTCGGCGCGCTCGCGGGCGCTGCGGTACTCGGTGGTGCCGAAGTAGTAGGCGCCGCCGAAGTAGAGCAGGTTCGTGAGCACGTTGATCAGGGCGTACGAGGCGAAGGCGCTGAAGACGCCGGAGCGGGAGAAGCCGGGGAGCGTCTCGGGGTCGTTCACGGTGATCAGCAGCTGCACGCCGATCCAGACGAACATGGCGACGATGATGAGGATGCGGGTGATGGTGGCCGCTCGGCGGTGCTGGCTCCAGGCGCCGACCGAGTAGATCGCGATGAACAGCGAGATGCTGCTGAACAGGCCCTCGGGCACCATGAGCGTGCCGGTGAGGAAGAACGCCACCGAGACCGCGACCGCGACGGCCTCGGGGTAGCGCCGGCGCCAGACGAGGGGCACGGTGAGGCCGAGGATGACGAGCCCGCTGACCCACCACGGGGCGGGGTCGTCGTACATGCCCGCGCGGGAGTAGAGCATCACGCTCACGACCGTCGCGACGGCGAGCAGGGCGGCGCCGAGCACGTCTCGCCTGAAGCCCGCGGGCCCGGGGCGTGGTCGGAGCCAATCGTCGTTCACAGCCTCAACGCTACCCACCCCGCCCGCGCGGGGCATCCGCCATACGGCTGACACCCCTAGGCCGTGATGCCCGAGGTCGACTCGATCACCCCGCCCATCTTCTTCGCCAGGGCCTCGTAGAACATCGAGAGTGGGAACTCGTCGTCGAGCACCGCGTCGGTGAGCCCGCGCGGCGGACCGTCGAGCGGCAGGTCGCGCACCGCCCAGGTCGAGGCCGGATTCGGCGTGAGGGTCGCCGAGACCAGGTCGTAGGCGGCGAGCCAGTGCGCGGTCTTCGGCCGGTCGATCGAGCGCCAGTACAGGTCGTTGATCGAGTCGGAGAGCGCCAGCACCACCTCGGGCACCTCGTCCCAGTCGATGGTGAGCGCGGTGTCGGTCCAGTGCAGCACGTGGTGCTGGTGCAGCCACGCGAACAGCAGCTGCCCGCCGAGCCCGTCGTAGTTGCGCACGCGGTCGCCGGTGATCGCGAAGCGGAAGATGCGGTCGAAGATCACCGCGTACTGCACGAGCTTCGCGACCTCGGTGGCCTCGCCGTCCTCCGCGGCGGACGCGATGCGCACCGCCTCCCGGTAGGCGGTGAGATCGCAGCGCAGCTCCTCGAGCGAGTAGAGGAAGTACGGCATCCGCTGCTTGATCATAAAAGGGTCGAAGGGCAGGTCGCCGCGCATGTGGGTGCGGTCGTGGATGAGGTCCCACATCACGAAGGTGCGCACGGTGAGGCCCTGGTCGTCGAGCATGCGGGCCGCGTCGGCTGGCAGCTCGAGCCGGGTGACAGCGGATGCCTCGCGCACGACCCGACGGAAGCGCGCGGCCTCGCGGTCGGCGAAGATGGCTCCCCAGGTGAAGGTGGGGACCTCGCTCATTGCCACGCTCTCCGGGAAGAGCACAGCGGAGTGGCTGTCGTAGCCGGCGGTGAAGTCGAGGAAGCGCACGGGCACGTAGAGTGCGTTCGAGTAGTCGCCCGCCTCGAGCGCCGCCAGGAACTCGGGCCAGATCACCTCGAGCAGCACCGCCTCGACGAGCCGGCTGCTGCTGCCGTTCTGCGTGTACATCGGGAAGACCACCACGTGCCGCAGCCCGTCGACCCGCGTGAGCTGCGGCTGGAAGGCCTGCAGCGAGTCGAGGAAGTCCGGCACGCCGAAGCCGCCGTCGGCCCAGCGCGCGAAGTCGACCGCCGCCGCCTCGAGGTACGCGGCGTCGTGCGGCAGCACCCTTCGGAAATTCAGGAGCCCCGCCGCGATGGTCTCCACGTGCCCGCGGGCCTCCGCGTGGTGTGCCGGGTCGGGAATGCTCCCGTCCTGAATTTGCAGAGGGTGCAGAGCGGATGCCGCGGCCTTGAGGTTCAGCCAGGCGGAGGAGCGGGCCAGCGGCACGTCCTCCACGACCTCGGGTTCTCCGACGATGGTGCTGTGTGTCGTTGCGTTGAGCATGCTGAACCTCCGATCCGCGTGAGCGAGTGATGTGCGGCGCACGGATTCGGCGCCTCATCCGAGCCTAACGACGGCTCATTCGCGGTTGGTTGTGTCTCACGCGGGTAAGTTGCACCCGGAGCGGCCGTGGACGCACGAAACCGCCATCCCGGGGGTGTCGCGCATCGCGCCTACACTTCAAGCATGGCTACAGCGCGGGAACTGGAACAGGCGCTCGCCGAGGTCGCGAACCCGCAGGACGTACGCGAGCTGCAGCGGTTCTTCAAGACACGCAAGGGGCAGTACGGAGCGGGCGACCGTTTCATCGGGGTGCGGGTCCCCGCCATCCGCTCTGTGGTGAAGGACTTCGTCGACCTCTCGCCTGCCGACCTCAACGACCTGCTCGACAGCGCGGTGCACGAGCACCGCTTCGCCGCCCTCGCCATCCTGGTGGCCCAGTTCCAGGCGGCGAGCACCCCCGCGACCCGCGACGACGCCGAGCGCGACCGCCTCGTCGGCTTCTACCTCGACGCGATGCGCCGCGGACGCGTGAACAACTGGGACCTCGTCGACTCGAGCGCCGAGTACATCCTGGGCGAGTACCTCGTCGACCGGCCGCGCGACCAGCTCGCCCGGCTCGCGAAGAGCGGCATCGTCTGGCAGCGCCGCATCGCGATCATCTCCACCTTCGCCTTCATCAAGCACGGGGACGCCTCGACCACCCTCGAGGTGGCCCAGGTGCTGCTCGGCGACAAGCACGACCTGATCCAGAAGGCGGTGGGCTGGATGCTGCGCGAGGTGGGCAAGCGTGTGGACCGTGAGGCGCTCATCCGCTTCATCACGGAGCACGCGCACGAGATGTCGCGGGTCACGATGAGCTACGCCACCGAGCACTTCGAGAACACGGAGCGCGTCTACTACCGCTCGCTGCTGCCGGTGCCGCCCGCGTGATCGAGAGGGCCGGTTCGTGAGGGGGGTGTTGATCGGGTTCTCCATCATCGGCGTCGTGATCCTGATCGGGTACGTCGTCGGGCGCTTCGGCGTGCTCGGCGAGCACGCGCCCCGGGTGATCAGCCGCATGGTGTTCTTCGTTCTCTCGCCGTGCCTGCTCTTCACGGTGCTGGCGGATGCCGACGTGCACACGCTGTTCTCGTCGACCCTCGTGGTCTCGGCCATCGCCGCGCTGCTCTCGACCCTGCTCTTCCTGGGCATCTCGCTGTTCGTCTTCCGGCGCAAGCTGCCGGAGGCGATGATCGGGTCGCTCTCCGCCGGCTACGTGAACGCGAACAACATCGGCATCCCGGTTGCCGTGTACGTGCTCGGCGACACGGCCTACTCGGCGCCGGTGATCCTGATGCAGCTCGTGGTGCTCACGCCGATCGCGCTGACGATCCTCGACATCGCGACCAGCGGCAGGATGTCGGTGGGGAGCGCGCTGCTCAAGCCGCTGAAGAACCCCCTGCTGATCGGCTCCGCGCTCGGCGTGATCGTGGCGGTCACCGAGATCGAGATCCCCGCGCCGATCTTCGAGCCCTTCCGCATCGTGGGCGCCGCGGCGGTGCCGCTGGTGCTGATCGCCTTCGGGATGTCGCTGCACGGGCAGAAGCTGCTCGCCCCCGGCTCGGGGCGGCGCGACATCCTCACCGCGTCGGCGATCAAGCTGGCCGTGATGCCGCTGATCGCCTGGGTGTTCGGGCGCTTCGTCTTCGGCCTCGAGGGCCAGCTGCTCTTCGTGGTCGTGGTGCTCGCCGGTCTGCCGACGGCGCAGAACATCTTCGTCTTCGCGCAGCGCTACGGGCGCGGGGTGCCACTGGCCCGCGACGTGGTACTGATCACGACCGTCGGCGCGGTGCCCGTGCTGGTGGGGGTGGCGGCGCTGCTCGCGCCCAACGCCGGCTGACCCTAGCCGTTCGGGATCAGCGTGTACTTGGTCTCGAGGTACTCGTTGATGCCCTCCGCGCCGCCCTCGCGCCCGAGCCCCGACTGCTTCACGCCGCCGAAGGGCGCCGCCGCGTTCGACACCACACCCACGTTGACGCCCATCATGCCGGTCTCGATCCTCTCGATCATGCGGTGCGCGCGGGCGAGGTTCTCGGTGAACACGTAGCCGACCAGCCCGTACTCGGTGGAGTTCGCCAGCCGCACAGCCTCCTCCTCGGTGTCGAAGGTGACGATGCCGAGCACCGGGCCGAAGATCTCCTCGCGCACCATCCGGGCGTCGGCCGCGAGCCCGGAGACCACGGTCGGCTCGAAGAAGGTGCCCGGCCCCTCGAGGGCGCTGCCCCCGGTGAGCACGGTCGCGCCGCCCGCGAGTGCGTCGTCGATCAGTGAGCGGATGTTTGCGACCGCGCGGTCGTCGATGAGCGGACCGATCTCCACGCCGTCGACGGTGCCGTTGCCGACACTCAGGGCGGACACCCGCGCCGAGACGCGGGACGAGAACTCCTCCGCCAGCGACTCGTGCACGATGAAGCGGTTGGCGGCCGTGCAGGCCTGCCCGATGTTGCGGAACTTCGCCAGCATCGCCCCGTCGACGGCCTTGTCGAGATCGGCGTCGCCGAAGACCACGAAGGGGGCGTTGCCCCCGAGCTCCATGGACGTGCGGAGCACGCCATCCGCTGCCTGCTTGAGCAGGGCGCGCCCGACGGCGGTCGACCCGGTGAAGCTCAGCTTGCGCAGACGGGGGTCGGCGATGATCGGCGCGGAGACGCTCTGCGAGGAGCTCGTGGTGATCACGTTGACGACGCCGGCGGGCAGGCCGGCGTCGGCGAGCAGCTTCGCGAAGTAGAGGGTGGTGAGCGGGGTGAGCTCGGCCGGCTTGATCACGACCGTGCAGCCGGCGGCGAGGGCCGGGGCGATCTTGCGGGTGGCCATGGCGAGCGGGAAATTCCAGGGGGTGATGAGGAAGCTCGGGCCCACCGGGCGCTGGGAGACGATGATCGTGCCCGTGCCCTCGGGGTTCGAGCCGTAGCGGCCGCTGATGCGCACCGCCTCCTCGCCGAACCAGCGCAGGAACTCGCCGCCGTAGGTGACTTCGCCGTTGGCCTCCGCCAGCGGCTTGCCCATCTCGAGCGTCATGAGCAGCGCGAACTCCTCGCGTCGCTCCTGCAGCAGGTCGAAGGCCCGGCGGAGCAGCTCGCCGCGCTCGCGGGGCGGGGTGGCGGCCCAGCCCGCGGCGGCGGCGGATGCCGCGTCGAGGGCGCGCAGACCGTCTGCCGGTGCGGCATCCGCTATCTGCACCAGCACGTCGCCGGTGGCCGGGTCGAAGACGTCGAGCGTCGTACGGTCGGTGGCGTCCTGCCACTCGCCCCCGATGAAGAGGCCGGTGGGGACCTTCGCGAGCAGGTCGGTGGTGTCGATCATGGGGGTCAGCCCTTCGCCAGTGCGGTCGCGACGACGTCGAGGCCGTCGATGAGGAGCTCGTCGGAGATGGCGAGAGGGGGGAGGAAGCGGATGACGTTGCCGTAGGTTCCGCAAGTGAGCAGGATCACGCCCGCGGCGTGGCTGGCCGCGGCGATGCGCGAGGTGAGTGCGGCGTCGGGCTCGCCGTTCTCGTCGACGAGCTCGATGGCCACCATGGCGCCGCGTCCGCGCACGTCGCCGACCCGGGGGTCGGCGGCCTGCAGCTCGCGCAGGCGGCCGAGCATCAGCTCGCCGATCGCGGCGGCGCGCTCGACCAGCCCGTCGTTCTCGTAGGCGTCGATCGCGGCGAGGGCCGCGGCGCAGGCGATCGGGTTGCCGCCGTAGGTTCCGCCGAGGCCGCCGACGTGGGCGGAGTCCATGATCTCGGCGCGGCCGGTGACGGCGGAGAGGGGCAGGCCGCCGGCGATGCCCTTCGCGGTGACGATGAGGTCGGGCACGATGCCCTCGTGCTCGCTCGCGAACATCTGCCCGGTGCGCGCGAAGCCGGTCTGCACCTCGTCGGCGATGAACACGACGTCGTTGGCCGTGGCCCAGGCGAGCAGGGTGGGCAGGAATCCCTCGGCGGGGACCACGAAGCCGCCCTCGCCCTGGATCGGCTCGATGATCAGGGCGGCCAGGTTGGCCGTGCCGATCTGCTTCTCGATCTGCAGGATGGCGCGCTTCGCCGCGGTGACGCCGTCGAGGCCGCCGTCGCGCAGCGGGTACGACATCGGGGCGCGGTAGATCTCGGGGGCGAAGGGGCCGAAACCGCTCTTGTAGGGCATCGACTTGGCGGTGAGTGCCATCGTGAGGTTGGTGCGGCCGTGGTAGCCGTGGTCGAAGGCCACGACGGCCTGCTTCTTCGTGAAGTGGCGGGCGATCTTGATCGCGTTCTCCACGGCCTCCGCGCCCGAGTTGAACAGGGCGCTGCGCTTGTCGTGGTCGCCGGGGGTGAGGCGGTTGAGCGCCTCGCAGACCTCGACGTAGCCGGCATAGGGCGTGATGCCGAAGCTGGTGTGGGTGAAGAGCGCCGCCTGCTCGGCGACCGCGGCGGAGACAGCGGGGGCCGCGTTGCCGACCCCGGTGACCGCGATGCCCGACCCGAAGTCGATGAAGGTGTTGCCGTCGATGTCGAGCAGCACGCCGCCGCCGGCCGCCGCCGTGAACACGGGGAGGGTGAGGCCGACGCCGTTCGCCACCGCGGCGCTCTTGCGCTCGAGCAGCGCGCGGGAGCGCGGGCCGGGGATCTCGGTCACGAGGTTGCGGCGCTGCAGCAGGCCGGGGCCGCCGGTGAGGATCGTGCTGGTGTGGGTCATGATGGTGCCTCTCGGTCGGCGGGCGCTCTTCCCCGGAAACGCTACTCAGATCGGGCGGTGCGCGGAATGCCAGAGCGGCACCTTATTGCCCTCGATCTGCCGGTGTGGCAGCATTCGGGGATGCCCGCCACCGTCGCGATGCTCGTCGCCGATCCCACCCTGCGCCTCAGGCTGCTCGTCGACGGCCCCGCGTCGTCGGCGCCGATCGACTGGGTGCACAGCTCCGACCTCGCTGATCCCACGCCGTTCCTCGCGGCGGGGCAGATGCTGCTGACCACCGGTCGCCAGTTCCTCGGGGAGCCGGCGGGGGACGACCCGGCCGACTACGAGGCGTACGTCTCGCGGCTCGCGGCGGCGGGCATCCGCTCGATCGGCTTCGGCACCGACGTGGTGCGCACCGGAACGCCGGAGCAGCTCGCCCTCGCCTGCGAGCGGCACGGGCTGGCGCTGGTGGAGGTGCCGTACCGCACGCCGTTCATCGCGGTGATCCGGCGGGCGGCCGACGCGATCGCCCACGACGCCCACGCCCGCGACGAGTGGTCGCTGCGCGCGCAGCGCGCCGTCTCGCTGGCCGCGCTCGGCAGCGGGGGCGTCTCGGCCGCCCTGCGCGCGCTGGCACAGCAGCTCGACCGCGCCGTGCTGCTCTTCGACTCGGCGGGCGGCGTGACCACGGCCGTGCCGGCCTCGCGGGGGACGGACTCCGACGCGGTGGCGGTCGAGGCCGCGCGCATGCTGCGCCGCGGCACGCGCGCCAGCAGCGCGATCGAGCTCGACCACGGCGCCGTGGCCGTGCTGCAGACCTTCGGGCGGCGGGGCGAGCTGCGCGGGGTGCTCGCCGTGGCGGGGCCCGTGCCGCTGGACTCCGCGGAGACCGCCGTCGTCACCGCCGCCGTCGCGCTCACCGAGATGGCCCTCGAGACGAGCCGTCCGCTGCGGGCCGGCATGCGCGCGCTCCGCGAGCAGCTGGTCGCGCTGCTGCTCGACGGACGCGTCGACGCCGTGCGCCCGGTGCTCGCCGCGCTGGGCGGGGAGCTGCCCGAGGAGCCCGTTGTGCTGCTGCGCCTCTCGCCCGGCACGCAGGCCGTCGACGACGCGCTCGCACGCCTGTCGCCGGCGCTCTACGGCGGCTGGGACGACGACCTGGTCCTGATCCTCCCCGCGTCGCGAGCGGATGAGGGCGAACGCCTCGTCGCGCAGCTCCGCATCGCCGCCGGGCTGTCGCGGGCCGTCGACTACGCGGGGCTGCGGGCCGCGCTCGACGAGGCGGGCGCCGCACTCGCGCGCGCGTCGGCGGGCGAGCTGGTGCGCTCGGCCGGGGCGGGAACCGTCTCGGAGTTCCTCGCCGAGCGCACGGCGCAGCGGCTCGCGGGCGAGAGGCTGGCGCCCCTGCTCGCGGCCTCCGACGGTGCAGAGCTGCTCGACGCGGCCGCGGTGTGGCTGCGGCACAACGGGCTGTGGGACCCCGCGGCGCGCGAGCTCGGGCTGCACCGCCACAGTCTCAAGGGGCGCATCGAGCGGGTGGGGCGTGCCCTCGACCTCGATCTCGCCGGCTTCGAGGGGCGCGTCGAGCTGTGGGCGCTGCTGGCGTCGCGGCCCGGCTAGGCCTCAGCCCACCTCGTCGGGGTTGGAGCCGGAGCGCTCGCCGGAGTCGAGCGCCGCGATCCGCGCGAGATCCGCCGCGTCGAGCTCGAAGTCGAACACGAGCGAGTTCTCGCGGATGCGCTCCAGCGAGTTCGACTTCGGGATCACCACGTTGCCCAGCTGCAGGTGCCAGCGCAGCACCACCTGCGCCTCGCTCCTGCCGTGCTTCGCCCCGATCGCCGCGAGCACCGGGTCGCCGATCGCGCGTCCGCGGGCGAGCGGGGACCACGCCTCGGTGCGGATGCCGTGGCTCGCGTTGAACGCGCGCAGTGCGTTCTGCTGCAGCCAGGGCTGCACCTCGATCTGATTGACCACCGGCGTCTCGGCCGCACTCGCCAGGAGCCGCTCGAGGTGGGACTCGTGGAAGTTGCTGACTCCGATCGACCGCACCCGGCCATCCGCTTTCAACGTCTCGAGGGCACGCCAGGTGTCGAGGTAGCGGTCCTGCTTCGGCGACGGCCAGTGGATGAGGTACAGGTCGACGTAGTCGAGCCCGAGCAGTCCGAGGCTGGTGTCGAAGGCGCGGAGGGTCTCGTCGTAGCCGTGGTCGTCGTTCCAGACCTTGGTAGTGACGAAGAGCTCCTCGCGGGGCACCCCCGACGCCCGCACGCCGGCGCCGACGCCGGCCTCGTTGAAGTAGAGCTTGGCGGTGTCGATGTGCCGGTAGCCGGCGTCGATGGCGCCCGCGACGAGCCGGGTGGCGAGCGCGTCCTCCACCTTGTAGACGCCGAGCCCGAGCTGCGGGATGGTGTTGCCGTCGGCGAGGTCGATCAGGGGCGAGAACGGGGGAGTGGCCATGGCTCCAGTATCGCCGACGGCACCGGGCCCGGACCCGGACCTCCCGCGCCGCCGCCCGTCGTTTCGCCCGGAACCGCCCCGTTTCACGGCGCAATCAGGGCGGAAGTGGGCGAAACGGAACGGCACCGCCCCGCGCCCGGCCGCGATAGCGTTGCGGCATGGCGGAGACGAGGAAGCGGCGGTTCATCCCCTACGCGACGATGGCGGGGCTCGTGGTCGGGGTCGTCCTCGACGCGGTGATCCACAGCTTCGGCGCGCTCGTCGTCACCGGGATCATCGTGGGCGCACTCGTCGACCTGGTGGTCTTCCTGGTCAGCTGCGGCCACCTCGACAACGACGGCTCGCTCTCCTGACCGCAGCCGCGAACGGCCGGGCGCGCGACGCGCCCGGGGTGGCGTTAGAAGATCATCGGGCGGTCGTCGTCGTCGCCCGCCACGTCGTCGAGCTCGACCATCACCGGCACGTGGTCGCTCGGCGCCTCGCCCTTGCGCTCGTTGCGGTGGATGCTCGCCCCGGTCACCAGGTCGGCGAACGACTGCGACCCGAGGATGAAGTCGATGCGCACGCCCTCGTTGCGCGGGAAGCGCAGCTGCTTGTAGTCCCAGTAGGTGTAGCCGGTGGGCAGGAAGGGCCGCACCGTGTCGACCAGTCCGATGTCGGTGAAGGAGGCGAAGGCCGCGCGCTCCTCGGGCGAGACGTGGGTCGACTGCCCGACGATGATCGTGGGGTCGCCGTTGTCCTCGTCGGTGGGGATGATGTTGAAGTCGCCCATCAGCGCGATCGGGGCGCCGTCGTTGGCGGCGAGCCAGCGCTTCGTCTCCTCGCGCAGCTGGGCGAGCCAGTGCAGCTTGTAGGCGAGGTGCGGGTCGCCGAGCGCGCGCCCGTTCGGCACGTACAGGCTCCACAGCCGCACACCGTCGACCGTGACACCGATCGCCCGCGCCTCGATCGGCTGGTCGGGGCCCTCCGCACCCTTCAGGAAGCCGGGCTGTCCCTCGAACTGTGTGACGACATCCGTCATCGGCAGTCGCGAGGCGAAGGCCACGCCGTTCCACTGGTTGAGCCCGGTGAGCTGCACGTCGTACCCGGCCGCCGTGAACTGCTCGTAGGGGAACTGCTCCGGCTTGCACTTGATCTCCTGCATGGCGAGCACGTCGACGTCCTCGCGCACCATCCAGTCGACGGTCCGTTCGACTCGGGCACGGATCGAGTTCACATTCCAGGTGGCTACACGCATGCACTCCACGCTACCGTTCGTGCGCTCATCGAGGGCTCAGTAGTCTTGACCTGTGACTAGCGCTAAGCAGCAACTGATCGAGTTCATCAAGGCCGACGCCGTCTTCCACGGCGACTTCACGCTCACGAGCGGCAAGAAGGCCACCTACTACGTGGACATGCGCCGCGTGAGCCTCGACCACCGCGTCGCCCCGCTCATCGGCCAGGTCATGGTCGACCTGATTTCGGACATAGCGGATGTCGTCGCTGTCGGAGGTCTCACCATGGGAGCCGACCCCATCGCATCCGCTGTGATGCACCAGGGCATCGCGATGGGCAAGAGCTACGACTCCTTCGTGGTGCGCAAGGAGCCGAAGGACCACGGCCGTGGGCGCCAGGTCGAGGGACCCGACCTCGAGGGCAAGCGCGTGATCGTTCTCGAAGACACCTCGACCACGGGCGGATCGCCGCTGAAGGCCATCGAGGCCCTGCTCAAGGTCGGCGCGATCATCGCCGGCGTGGCCGTCGTCGTCGACCGTGCCACCGGCGCCAAGGAGATCATCGAGGCCGCCGGCTACCCCTACTACTCGGCGATCGGCCTCGCCGACCTGGGCCTCGAAGCCTGATCGGACCCCTCCCGTGACCGACGACCAGTCGCCCGGCGGCACCCCGTTCAGCTGGGGGCTGCGCCCGACGGGCAAGCCCGCGGACACGGGCGACTCGGTCGACGGCGCGGCCGAGGCCGAGGGCGACACCGGCGGCGTCCCGACGCAGGCCGTCGACCAGGGCGAGTTCCTCGCGCTGCCGCTGACCCCCGACAAGTCCTCCTCGTTCTGGGACGACGACGAGGGCGAGCCCACGGCGGCCTTCGACTTCCAGGCGCCCCCGCCCGCGGTGAACACCCTGCCGACCGCCGTCTACCACGAGGGCCCGGCGCTCCCGTGGGAGCAGCGGCAGCAGCAGCCCCCGTCGATCGACGCGGCGCTCGCCGGAGCCTCCGTGGCCACCGGCCCGCAGCCCGTCGGCACGGAGGCTCCCGTCGACGAGTCAGCGCCCACGAACGCGATCGACAAGCTCTTCGGCGAGGAGAACTTCCAGGAGTACGACGACGCCCCCGCCCAGGACCTGGTGCTGAGCCTGGTGCCGAGCGCGGCACCGAAGGCACTCGTGCCCGTCTCGCCGAAGCGCGCGGTCAAGCCGCCGCCCGCGCCGAGGTCGCCGCGCGGTCGACTGCCGAAGAGCCAGCGGATCGGCCTCGGGATCGCCGGAGGCCTGGTGGCGGCCACCGTGCTTACCGGACTGTTCTTCGTCGGCACGCGGATTCCGGATGCCCCTCCCGCGGCCGAGCCCGCCCCATCCGCTTCCGACACCCCCGACACGCCTCCCGCCGAGGAACCGGTCGCCGCGGTCGGCCCGGTCGCGGCGGGGCCGCACGAATGGGACGAACTGCTCGGCACCGAGTGCATCGACCCCTTCGTCTCGGCCTGGGAGCAGGACTTCACCGTCGTCGACTGCGCAGAACCGCACGGCGCCCAGCTCGTGTACCGCGGCCGCTTCGACGACTCCGCGCTCGACGCCTACCCCGGGGTCGAGGCGCTGCAGGCCCGCATGAACATCCTCTGCGCGAGCCCCGAGAACATCGACTACGCCGCGGCCGGTGCGGTGTCCGACATCCAGGTCTCGGCGAGCTTCGCCGGAACCGATCAGGCCTGGGCCTCCGGCGACCGCAGCTACTTCTGCTTCGTCAGCCGGTCGTCGGGCGAACCGCTCACCGCAAACGTGGCGACTCCGCCCCGGGCGCCCGTGGCCGTGCCGGTCGCGCCGGCCCCCGAGCCCTAGGCCGGGCTCAGCGCGGCGTCGCGACGAGTGTGCGCCGCACCGACGGCAGCCGCCGGCCGTGCACGAACACCTCGCGCACCTCGCGCACGCGGCGCCGCACGCCCCACAGGCTCACGCGAACGAGCGACTCGCGCACGATCGAGCCGCTCATCTTGCTCTCGCCGAGCACGCGCTCGGTGAAGGTGATCGGCGTCTCGACCACGCGGAGTCCGCGCTCGAGTGCCCGCCAGAGCAGGTCGACCTGGAAACAGTAGCCCTGCGAGTGCACGGAGGTGAGGTCGATGGTGCGCAGCGCGTCCGCGCGGAACGCCCGGTAGCCGCCCGTGGCGTCCTTGATCCGTATTCCCAGCGCGAGCCGCGTGTAGAGGTTGCCGCCCCGGCTCAGCGCCATCCGGTGCATCGGCCAGTTCTCGACGCTGCCGCCGGGCACCCAGCGCGAGCCGAGCACGAGGTCGTTGTCGTCGAGCAGCGCGAGCATGCCGGGGAGGTCCTCTGGGTGGTGCGAGCCGTCGGCGTCCATCTCGACGAGCCGCGCGAAGCCGTGCTCGATGCCCCAGTCGAAGCCCGCGAGGTAGGCGGCGCCGAGGCCGTCCTTGGTGGTGCGGTGCATCACATGCACGCCCGCATGCTCGGCGGCCAGGCCGTCGGCGATCGCCCCGGTGCCGTCGGGCGAGCCGTCGTCGACGATCAGCACCCCGGCCTCCGGCACGGCGGCGAGCACACGCTGCACGATGGCTGCGATGTTCGCGGCCTCGTTGAAGGTGGGGATGATAACCAGAGTCATGCCGGTGGTTCGCTGCGGAGGGGGCGGGAGGATTGGTGGAACCTAGATCTCGTCGGACTCGATCGGCTCGGGGTGCACCAGGTCGGCCACGCTGTTCAGGATCTCGTCGGGGCGGAAGGGGTACTTGGCGATCTCGGCCTGGTCGCTGATGCCGGTGAGCACGAGAATCGTGTGGAGCCCCGCCTCGATGCCCGCGACGATGTCGGTGTCCATGCGGTCGCCGATCATGCCCGTGTTCTCGGAGTGCGCGCCGATCTTGTTCATGGCGGAGCGGAACATCATCGGGTTCGGCTTGCCCACCACGTAGGGCTCCTTGCCGGTGGCCTTCGAGATGAGCGCGGCGACCGCGCCCGTGGCGGGCAGCGGTCCGTCGGCGCTCGGGCCCGTGGCATCCGGATTCGTCACGATGAAGCGCGATCCGGCGCCGATCAGGCGGATCGCCTTGGTGATCGCCTCGAAGGAGTAGTTGCGGGTCTCGCCGACGACCACGTAGTCGGGGTTCGACTCGGAGATGATGAAGCCCGCCTCGTGCATGGCGGTCGTGAGGCCGGCCTCGCCGATGATGAAGGCGCTGCCGCCGGGCATCTGGCCCTTGAGGAAGTCTGCCGTGGCGAGAGCGGATGTCCAGATCCTGTCCTCGGGGACGTCCAGCCCCGAGGCCTTCAGCCGGGCGCTCAGGTCGCGCGGGGTGAAGATCGAGTTGTTGGTGAGCACCAGGTAGGGCTTGCCCTCGTCACGCCACTGCTGCAGCAGTTCGGCCGCCCCGGGAACGGGGTGGTTCTCGTGAACGAGAACGCCGTCCATGTCGGTGAGCCAGCACTCGATGTCGCCTCGGTTGTTCATGCGGCCATAGTACCGGGAGCGTCCGAAATGGCATCCACCGGTCGTTCAGATCCCGTTCCCCCGCCGTCGGTGAGCGGTTCACCCGTCACCGAAAGCATCTGTCGGGGCGCTCTGCGATCAGTGGGCGCCGTTTTCGTGTGTGCTGAAGGAGGCCATCGCCTATGTTCCGATCCCAGAGGAACGAACGACGTCGCAACGGCGGAGTCAGGGAACTGCTGACGATGTCGGTCTGTGTCGGACTGCTCGCGACGCTGGTTCCGGCTGGCGCCGTGACTGCCGCGCCCCTCGCGGCGGCAGCGGCCGGGTCGACACTGGCCCCCTTCGACGCGGTCGACCAGTTCATCGGAACCCAGCTCGACACCACCGAGAACAAGAGCAACGACGCCTACGGCAACACCTACCCGGGCGCCACGGTGCCGTTCGGAATGGTGCAGCCGAGCCCCACGACCTTCAAGACCAACGAGTCGAACGGGCTCGTGCAGGAGAAGGGCGGCTACGAGTACACCGCCGACCAGATCCGCGGCTTCGGCATGACCCGCTACTCCGGGACCGGCTGCCACCAGCGCTTCGGCGGCTACGAGTTCCCGACGACCCCGTACACCGGCGCACTGACCGACGGCGCACTGCCGGTGAGTCCCGATGCCGACCTCCGTCGCTACTTCCTGCCGTTCTCGCACGCGAACGAGGTCTCCGAGCCCGGCTACTACTCCGTGAAGACGGACAACGGCGTGACGACCCAGCTCACCGCCACCGCGCGCACCGCCGTCAGCGCCTTCGACTTCGCCGGAGCCGAGGGCTCGACGCTGATCCTCAACTCCTCCGGCGCCAACAACCGGATCTTCGCCGCCGACCTCACGATCGACGAGGCGACCCGCACCGTCAGCGGCTCGATGTACGGCGCCGACGTCTGCGACAACGGCAACAACTACCGCGCCTACTTCTCGACCACCTACGACCAGCCCTTCGCCTCCTACGGCACGTGGAACGGCAGCGCACTCACCGCGGGCTCCACGACCTCGCAGAGGGGCGGCACCGACACCGGCGCCGACTACCGCAGCGATGTCGGCGGCTGGCTCACCTTCGCCGACGACGCCGCGGTGACCGCGAAGACCGGCTTCAGCTACACCAGTGTCGCGGCGGCCGCGGCGAACGGCGCCGCGGAGACCGCTGAGAAGTCCTTCGACCAGGTTCGCGCCGCCGCGAAGGCGACGTGGGAGACCGCGCTCGGAACGGTCGACGCCACCGGGGGCACCGACGACGAGCGGATCAAGCTCTACACCGCGCTGTACCACTCGCTCCTGCAGCCGACCATCGGCCAGGACGTCGACGGCCAGTACCTGGGCTACGACAACCGGATGCACACGGTCGACGCGGACCACGACTTCTTCCGCCGGATCAACTTCGCCGGCCAGGGCTGGGACATGTACCGCAGCCAGGCTCAGTTGATCGCGATGCTGTTCCCCGCCGTCGCCACCGACATCAACCGTTCGATCGTCGCGCTCACCCAGCAGACCGGCAGATGGTCGCCGGGAGCGGCGCGCATGTCCGGCGACAACTACCAGGTCGTCCTCTCGACGCTCGACGCCTTCGGCGCGACCGACTACGACCGTCGGGCCGCACTCGACTCGATGCTGAAGACCCAGCTGCTCCCGGCAACGGACAGCACCCGGTCCGAGGCCTTCCAGTACGCCGCCACCGGCCTGCTCGAGAACCGCAAGGGCGACAACGCGACCTCGCGGGTGCTCGAGTACGCCGTCGACGACTTCGCGATCGCGCAGCTGGCCGAGCGCCTCGGCGACGACGAGGCCTACGCGACCTTCATGGCCCGCTCGCAGAACTGGCAGAACGTCTTCGACCCGCAGACGCAGAGCATCCGGCCGCGCGAGCGCACCGGGTTCGACCGCAACTTCGACCTGCGCAACCGCGACCAGGCCGCCAACGGCGCCCAGTTCAACCAGTCCACCGGACTGCAGTACGGCTGGATGGTTCCGCACAACATCGGCGAGCTCGTGGAGCGCCGCGGAGGCGTCGCCGCGTCCACGCGCGCCCTCGACGTGCTGATGGAGCGCCTCGACGCCGGCGCGTACACCCAGACCGGCAACTACCTCTCGAACGAGGCAGCGCTCACGACCCCCTGGGTCTACAACTGGCTCCAGGCTCCGAACAAGGCGACCGACGTGCTCTACCGGGCCGTCACCGAGATGTACGACACCTCGCCGACCGGCCTTCCGGGCAACGACGACGAGGGTGCGCTGAGCGCCTGGTACGTCTTCGCCACGATCGGCGTCGCCCCGATGATCCACGGCACGGCCAACCTCCTGGTGACCGCGCCCATGTTCGACCAGGTCACCCTGAGCAGCATCGGTTCCGACCGCGTCTACGAGATCAACGCTCCCGGCGTCTCCGACGGGAAGCGCTACACGACCGGCCTCACGGTCGACGGTGTGGCGCAGACCGCATCGTGGGTCGGCGAGGACTTCGGCCGCGAGGGCGGCACGCTCGACTTCACCATGTCGGCGACTCCCGGCACCTGGGGCACTGGTGCGAACGACGTGCCGCCGTCGTACGGCGACGGCATCGACGCGCGCAACAACATCGGCACGAGCCCGGACGGCCAGCGCAACATGGCCTCGATGGACTTCTCGAACTGGTCGTTCTCGCGGCAGACTCTCGCCACGGCCGGAGCCGGACCCGGCGCGACGATCGCATACCCGGGCACCGGCATCGAGTTCACCTGGCCGGACACCGGAGCGGGTGAGCCCGACAACTGGATCCCCAACGGGCAGCGAGTCGACCTGAGAAACGAGAAGGCCGGCAGCATCTCGTTCCTCGGGCTGGCCACCAACGGCCCGTCCACGGGCACTGCGGTCGTCGAGTACACCGACGGCAGCACCCAGCAGGTCGCCGTCACGCTCAACGACTGGACGGGCAGCGGCAACGGCAACACCGAGCTGGTTGTGGTCAACGGACGCAACAATGCCGACGGCAGCACGGGCACCGGAGCATTCAAGGTCTTCGGAACCCGGCCCGCCACACTCGACGTCACCAAGACCGTCGACGCGGTGATCCTCCCGAAGGCCGATTACAGCGGCGTTATGCACATCTTCGACGTCGCCACGTCGGTTCAGGTGGTCGTCGACCCGAACGCTCCCACGGGAACGCCGGAACGGATCATCCTGAGCTCGACCCAGGATCCCTCGACGTCGCAGTACGTCACCTGGCGCTCACGCAGCCCGCTGTCGCTGAGCGGCTCGGTCGAACTGCGCGAGGTGGGCGGTACCGCTCGCACGGTCGCCGCGGTGCAGATGCCGGAGCGCACGGTCGACGGCTACCCCGCTCGCAGCCACTCGGCGAAGCTCGAGGGCCTGAAGCCCGACACGGCGTACGAGTACCGGGTGTCCTCGGGCACGAACGCCAGCGACTGGCGCGGGTTCACCACCGCGAAGACGGAGAACGCACCGTTCGACTTCCTCTACTTCGGTGACGCGCAGGAGGGGATCGACACGGTCTGGCCGGCGACTCTCGAGGCGGCACACACGGCCGTCCCCGACGCCCGGCTCAGCCTGTTCGCCGGAGACCTCATCAACACCGCGACCAATGAGACGGAGTGGCGCAACTGGTTCGACGCCGTCGACACCTACGGCAAGAGCAGCAGCACCCAGATGCTCGCCGCGATGGGCAACCACGAGATCGGCGGCGACGCGTTCGCACCGGTCTTCCGCGACAGCTTCGAGTACGACCCGGACGGCCCGCGTCCCTCGGACGCCGGCGAGTTCGAAGCCCTCTACGGAGCCCACATGGCATCGGTCATGAAGGACTCGGTGTACTTCACCGACTACCAGGGTGTCCGCTTCGTCACGATGAACGCGAACCGCGACGACATCTGCCCGCTGATCACCCCTCCGGGGATGTCCGGCTTCAACTGCGACGAGGGTCGTCGCGTGTGGATGCAGATGCAGGCCACCTGGCTCGACCGTGTCCTCACGGAGAACCCGAACAAGTGGTCGGTCATGCTCACCCATCAGCCGATCTTCTCGGTATCCGAGGGCCGTGACGAGGACAGCTGGCGCCGGTACATCGGCCCGGTGCTCGAGCGCAACGACATCGACCTGGTGCTCCAGGGCCACGACCACACCTACGGGCGCGGCTCCCACACCCAGAATGCGACTGCTCGCGAGGGCGTCAGCACCGGACCGGTCTATGTCGTCGCCAACTCCGGCGAGAAGCAGTACGCGCTGCAGGGCGATCCGAACGTGTGGACGAAGAACGGCGCCCAGCTCATGGCGTCCTACGCGGACACGTCGACGTACCAGTCGATCTCGGTCGACGGCGACGAGCTGAAGTACCGGTCGGTGGCCACCTGGGCGCGTGCCGGCGGCAACTCGCCGTTCACGCCCGGCGACACCGTCGACGAGTTCACGATCACCAAGTACGACTCCGGTGCGAAGTGGGTGACCGAGGCGGGTGTCGCGGCTCCCGACGAGACGGTGCCGAGCGAGGGCCGTGAACTGCCCAGTGGCGACACTTTCGACCCGGCGACCTTCGGCGCCACCGTCTTCGACGACGACTTCTCGACCGATCGACTGGGCGAGTACGCCGTCACCGCGGGCAACGGCGAACCGCTGCCCGAGCTCTCGGTCGACACCGCACAGGGTGTTCTGAACGCGACCGCGACCCGGCGCTCCTGGGGCAACCTCGAGGTGCCGGTCGAGGGCCTCGACAAGTGGGCCATGGTGATCGAGCCGAAGTCGATGGCCGGCAACGGCGCATCGGAGGACAGCCTGTTCGCGGGTGCCCGGGAGAACAACCAGAACATGCTGATGGCCTGGTACAACAACACGAAGGGCCTGACCGCCTTCGACTTCACGAAGGACGGCGCGGGACGGGTGCTCCACCCGGCGGACACCAGCCTCCGGCTGCAGCCCGAGGGCCGCATCGCGGTCGTTGTGGAGGGCGGGGAGTTCAGCACCTGGGCCGAGCGCGACGGCGAGTGGTCGCGGGTCAACGGCCTGATGACCGGCTACGGCATCGACGCGGCGACCCTGGCCACCTGGACGCCCACCCTGGGCGTGCGCCTCGACCCGGGCACCATCGCGATCGACCGCATCACGGTGCTGGACGGGCGCCTGATCCCGGTGACTCCCGCCGACGTCACCTTCGACGACCGCGCGGGCACCGCGAACGACACCTTCACGGTGCCGACGGTGGAGGGCGTCGAATACGTCGTCGCCGGCAGCGTCGTCGCTGCGGGAGCGCATCCCGGTGTCGGAACCGTCACGGTGAACGCCCGTGCCGCGGGCGCCGCGCCGATCGCGGAGGGGGCGGTGACCGAGTGGTCGCACGTCTTCGCGATCACGGGCGCCGAGACGCCGGTGGATCCCGCACCGGGTGGAGCCGTGGGAGACGGTCCGGCCGGCACGCCGCCGACCCCCAACGACGGGCTCGCCTGGACCGGAGTCGACGTCGTGGTCCCCCTGGGCATCGCCGCAGCGCTCCTGCTGCTGGGGGTGGCGCTCGCCCTCGCGCGGATCCGCAGCCGCCGGGCCTAGGCACATCCGCTCGCCGCGCCGCCCCGGTCGTTCGTCGACCCGGGCGGCGTCGGGCCGCGGCGCGTCGTGAGATGTGCCGCCACGGCCTACGCTGGCAGTGTGGACGACGACCTTCCCCTGCTCCACCTCGCCGGGCTCGACCCGGTGAGCGAGGCCGTCTACCTGCATCTGCTCACGCTCGGGCGTGCGGAGGCCCGGGAGATCGCCGCCGACTTCTCGCTCGGCGGTGCCGACGCCGAGTCGCGCCTCGAGGCCATGCGCGACCTCGGGCTCGTGACGCTGCTCGAGGGCCGGGAGCGCGAGTACTCGGCGGTCGACCCGCGCTTCTCGCTGCGCGCCATCGCCGACCGGATGAGCGACCAGGTCTCGCGCATCCGCGACCAGATCCCCATGTTCGCCGAGTTCTTCGGGTAGGCGCCCGCGCACAGCACCGAGATCGCGGGTACCACCGTGCTCAGCGATCCGAACGCCGTCGCCGGCTGGTACGCCCGCATGCAGCACGAGGCCAAGCACGAGCTGCTCTCCTTCGACCGGCCGCCCTATGTCTCCGCATCGTTCGACCCCTACGAGTCGGTGGTGCTCGCCCGCGGTGTGGACTGGCGCGCGATCTACACGATCGCGAGCTTCGACGAGGGCGCCACCTGGGACGAGGTGGCCGAGCTGGCACGGCAGGGGGAGCAGGCGCGCATCACCGCGGAACTGCCGGTGAAGCTCGTGATCGCCGACGGGAGCACGGCCCTCGTCTCGCTCGGCCTCGAGCCCGGCCGTGTCGACGCCCTCGTCACCCACTCGGCCGCACTCGTCGCGGCCCTGCGGGAGCTCTTCGAGTTCCACTGGGCGCGCTCGCTGCCGCTGCCGGCCGCCCGCGACCGCTTCGACACGGCGGTCCCGCCGACCTGGGGTCCACGGGACTCGGCGCTGCGCGCGGCCACGGCAGAGGAGCAGGCGCTGCTCGCCCTGATCGCGACCGGCGCGAAAGACGACGTCATCGCCCGGCAGCTCGGCATCTCTCCCCGCACGCTGCGCAGGCGCAGCCAGGACCTGCTGGCCGAGCTGGGAGCGAGCAACCGCTTCCAGGCCGGGGTCGAGGCCTCGCGGCGGGGCTGGGTGTAAGGCGCCCGCGTCGGGCATGTAACAGTCGTGTTTCCGGGCGTGGCCTCCTGCGGTCTTTGGCCGCTCGCGGCCAGCATTGCCCGTCATCGCTCGTTCACACTGGGACGATCCACGATCGGGCCGCCGCGCGCGCCCGAGCTCCAGCCGTCGCAGTAAGAGGAACTCCGTGAACTCTCGCACCCCCGCCGCCACGAATAGTCCACGACCCCTGGCGGCGCGAGTCGCCGCCGTCGTCGCGAGCGTGGCTCTCGTCGGCGGGTTCGGGCTGGCCTCCGCGGCCCCCGCCGCGGCCGCTCCCTCGCCGATCGGAACACCGTCCACACCGACGCCGGCGACCGCCCTCGAGGCCGGTCGCTACGTCGTCACCCTGCGCGACGATGCGGTCGCCAGCTACGACGGCTCGAAGAAGAGCTACGCGGCCACGCGCCCGAAGGCCGGTGACAGCCTCGACGTGAACGCGAAGCGCGCCGTCAGCTACGCGGGATACCTCGAATCGAATCAAGCGGATGTCGCGTCCTCCGTGGGAGCACACATCATCAGTTCGTACACGGTTGCGACGAACGGCTTCACGAGCTCGCTCAGCGCCGAGCAGGCGGCGGCGCTCGCCGCCGACCCCCGGGTGGCCGAGGTCACCCGCGACGAGCTGCTGCACCCGCAGGCGGTACCCACCTCCTCCGACTTCCTCGGCCTGTCGGGCGCCGGCGGGGTCTGGGAGCAGACCGGCGGCGTCTCGAGCGCCGGCGAGGGCATCGTCGTCGGCATCATCGACAGCGGCATCGCGCCGGAGAACCCCGCGTTCGCCGGCGAGCCGCTCGGAACGACGGCCGGTGCCGACCCCTACCTCTCCGGCGACGGCATCCGCTTCGACAAGTCCGACGGATCCACCTTCCTCGGCCAGTGCGTCACCGGCGAGCAGTTCGCCGCCAGCGCGTGCTCCACGAAGATCGTCTCGGCGAAGTACTACGTCGACAACTACGGCGCCGAGGGCATCGGTGTCGACCGCCACGAGTACCTGTCGCCTCGCGACGGCAGCGGCCACGGCTCGCACACCGCGAGCACCGCGGCGGGCAACACCGGCATCGCCGCCTCGATCGGCAGCCGCGACCTCGGCGAGTTCTCGGGCGTCGTGCCCGGTGCGAGGATCGCCGCCTACAAGGTCTGCTGGAGCGGACCGACGGCCTCGGACGACGGCTGCGCCACGGGCGACCTCCTCGCCGCCATCGACGCGGCGGTCGCCGACGGTGTCGACGTGATCAACTACTCCATCGGCGGGGGTGCGGCACAGACCACCGTGTCGCTCACCGACGGCGCCTTCCTCAACGCCGCGATCGCCGGGATCTTCGTCGCCGCCTCGGCGGGCAACGACGGCCCCGGGGCGTCGACGGCCGACAACGCCTCGCCGTGGATCACCACCGTCGCGGCATCGACCATCCCGAGCTACGAGGCGACCGTGGAGCTCGGCACCGGGGCCACCTACCTCGGCGGATCCATCACCGTTCCGGTGGAGACCCCCGTGACCGGGCGCTTCGTCACCGCGGCCGCGGTGGCCACGGCCGGCATCGCCGACCCGCAGCTCTGCGCGGACGGCAGCCTCGACCCCGCGCTCGCCGCGGGTGCCATCGTGCTCTGCGAACGCGGAGTCGTCGACCGGGTCGCCAAGTCGGCGGAGGTCGCGCGCGCCGGCGGCATCGGCATGGTGCTGGTGAACCCGACGCGCAACTCGCTCGACCTCGACACCCACTCCGTGCCGACGATCCACGTGGACGCCGCGGCCCGTGAGGCGCTCATCGCCTACGCGGCGACCGCCGGGGCGACTGTGACGCTCCAGGACGGCAACCCCGGCGGCCTGCCGTCGTCGCCTACACCCCAGGTGGCCGACTTCTCCTCGCGCGGCCCGATCCTCGCCGACGGCGGCGACATGCTGAAGCCCGACATCGCCGCCCCGGGCGTCGGAATCCTCGCGGGATACACGAACGCCGAGGGCGCCGAGCCGCAGTTCGCCCTGCTCTCCGGAACGTCTATGGCCTCGCCGCACGTGGCCGGCCTCGCCGCGCTCTACCTCGGGGAGCACCCGGACGCGAGCCCCGCGGAGGTCAAGTCCGCTCTGATGACCACCGCCTACGACACCGTCGACGCCGCAGGCTCCCCGGCGGAGGACCCCTTCGCCCAGGGCGCGGGCCACGTCGACCCGACCTCCTATCTGGAGCCCGGCCTTCTCTACCTCAACGACGTCGAGGACTGGTACGGCTACGTGCAGGGTCTCGGCATCGCCGACACGGGCGTCGCGCCGATCGACGGCAGCGACCTCAACCTCGCCTCGATCGCCATCGGATCGCTGGCGGGAACCCAGACCGTGACGCGCACCGTCACCGCGACCGCCGCCGGGAGCTACACGGCGCAGCCCGTCGCCATCCCCGGCGTCGACGTGACGGTCTCGCCCGCGACCCTCTCCTTCGGAGCGGCCGGCGAGTCCGCGGACTTCACCGTCACCTTCACCCGCACCACCGCCCCGATCGGCGAGTACAGCACCGGGATGCTGCGCTGGGTCGACGGCGACACCGAGGTGGTGTCGCCGCTCGCGGTGCGCCCCGTCGTGATCGCCGTGCCCTCCGAGGTCACCGGCGAGGGCGCGACCGGCTCGACGAGCATTCCCGTGTCGGCCGGCGAGACCACCGACATCGCGATCGCCCTGGCCGGCCTCGCCAAGGGCGAAACGCTGCACGGCAGCGGCCGGGCCGGCGACCCCTCCGACCGCCACGTCGTGACCGTGCCCGAGGGGGTCGAACTCGCGCGCTTCGACCTGGCGTCGGCAGACGAGTCGGCCGACCTCGACCTCCGGCTCTACTCCCTCGACGAGTTCGGCTTCTCCGCTCTCGTCGACTCCTCCGAGTCCCAGTCCGGGCTCGAGTCGATCGACGTCCCCGGACTGGCGTCCGGACGCTACATCGTGGAGGTCGACTTCTACTCGGGCGACGACCAGCTCGACTACGAGCTCACGAGCTACCTGCTCACCGCGGACTCCGCGGCGGGCTCGCTGACGGCGGATCCGTCGACCCTGGGCATGACTCTCGGCGAGACCGCCTCGGTCGCGGTGTCGTGGGCCGGCCTCGACGCCGGATCGCACTACCTCGGTCGCGTGGGCTTCGGCGACACCGGTCGTACCACGATGCTCACCGTCGCAACCGGAGGGTCCCCGGCGCCGGTCGACGGCGAGCTCAGTGTCACGGTCAACCCGGAATGGTCGCTTCCCGGGAGGGCGATCCTGGTCAGCGTCGCCGGACTCGACGTCGCTGCCGACTACACCGTGACGATCGGCGACCTGCCGGCCGCCACCGGAGTGGGGAGCGACGAGGGCCGGGCCGACCGGTACCTGCTCCTCCCCGCGGAACTCACCGCGGGCACCTATCCCGTACGCGTCGATTCGGCAGACGGATCCGTCGAGGCGACCCTGCACATCGCCCCCGTCGTTGTGCAGAACCTGATCGAGTCCACGGAGTACTCCGCCGACGGCACGGGCAGCACGACGATGATGGTGTTCTTCGCCGGCGCGGGGACCGTGCACGTCGAGGTGGCGAATGCGGAGGGCACCGTGCTCGACGAACTGCTCGACGTCGCGATGCGCCCGTCGGACGTCACCGAGGTGGCGAACTCGTCGACGGTTCAGACCCCGGCTGGCGAGTACACGGCAGAGGTCTCCGCCGTCGCCCCCGACGGGTCGGAGTCGCAGCGCCACACGGTCGAGTTCACGGTGCTCGACGGTGCGCCCAGCACGGTGACGATGACGCAGAACCCCGACGACGAGAACCTCGTCGACCTGGTCTTCGACAACCGGGTGGGGGCATGGGAGGAGGCCACGCTGCGCTACAAGCTGAGCTCCGGTCCGATCGTCTTCTCGTCGGTGTTCGTGAACGCCCCGGTGATCACACAGACCTTCGACATGACCGGAGCGGTGAGCGTCGACTACATCATGGGCGGCCAGGTGCTCGGCAGCTATACCAATCCGGCGTCGAGCAAGTGGGCGGACGAGCCGAGGATCACCCAGTCCGCCTGGGCGACGATGTCCGACGAGGGACCCACGGGTGTCGACGGCCAGCCCATCTCCCTGACCTTCAGCAACCGCTACGCGGTCTACAGCGCGGGCTACGACTTCGCCGTCGGGATCGGGCACGACTACTACGCGCCCGACTACCACTTCGAACAGGTGCCGCACCCGGTGGTCACGACGCCGGGCCCGGTGATCGAGAATACGACGACCGCTCCGGAGAACCAGGAGCTGTGGGTGCGGGCGCTGTACGAGCAGCTGTTCCCGGACACCCTGCACGTCCGCGACCAGCGGGTGATCTACACCGCGCCGGTGACCCTGGCGATGCTGGCACCGGTAGCGGCGGAGCCCGGAGACGGCACGGAGCCCGGTGACGGCACGGCGCCCGGTGAGGGCACGGACCCCGGCCAGGGAACGGCCCCGGCCGACGGCTCGGCACCCGGCAGCGGCGGCCCGCTGGCGGCCACCGGCTTCGACGGCACCGTGTCGGCGGCGGTCGCCGCGCTGCTGCTGCTCGCCGGACTCGCGCTCGTCGTGGCGCGGTCGCGACGCCGAGCGGGCCAGTCCGGCTAGGCCTTCCCCGGCCACCATGGGCGGCGGACAGTCGCTCACAACGAGACAACGCACGACCGCTCTGCACGCCAGCCGGTCGTCCAACGATGTGTATTGAAGAGGAACTCGTGAGTATTCGCACCCCGTCCGCCCCGCTGCGCCACAGGCCGTTCGCCCTGAGACTCGCGGCGGTGGCGGCAAGCTGCACCCTGGTGTGGGGCTTCGCCGCGGTCTCGGCGCCCTCCGCGTCTGCCGTGGCCGTGCCGTCCGATCCGAGCGTGGCGGCAGCGCCCTCGACAGGGCCGAGCTTCACCGACGGGCGCTACATCGTGACCCTGCGCGACGAAGCCGTGGCGAGCTACGACGGACGACTCGCCAAGTACGCCGCGACCCAGCCGGATCCGGGCGACAGGCTCGATGTGTCCACGAAGCGTGTCGTCGACTACTCCCGCTACCTCGCGGACCGGCAGAGCGACGTGGTGGCCTCGGTCGGTGCCGACATCATCAGCTCCTACACGGTCGCGACGAACGGCTTCACGAGCGCGCTCAGCGCGTCCCAGGCCGCGGCGATCGCCGCGGACCCGCGGGTGGACTCCGTGGTGCTCGACGAGCTGGTCCACCTCCAGACCGTCGCCCCGGCGACCGACTTCCTCGGGCTCTCCGGGGAGGACGGCGTCTGGGCCGCGACCGGTGGAGTGGAGACCGCCGGCGCGGGAATCGTCGTCGGCGTGATCGACAGCGGTATCGCGCCCGAGAATCCCGCATTCGCCGGGGACGCCCTCACCGCGACACCGGGCGACGCGCCCTACCTCGACGGCGACTCGATCGTCTTCGAGAAGTCCGACGGGTCGACCTTCACCGGCACCTGCCAGACCGGCGAGCAGTTCGCCGCCACGGCCTGCACCACCAAGCTGGTCGGCGCACGGTACTTCGTGGAGAACTACGGTGCCGACACGATCGGTCACGACCGTCACGAGTACCTCTCGCCCCGCGACGGCAACGGCCACGGGACCCACACGTCGAGCACCGCCGCGGGCAACAGCGGCACCGTCACCACCGTCGCCGGGCGCGACCTCGGCGAGATCTCCGGCGTCGTTCCCGCCGCGAAGGTCGCCATGTACAAGGTCTGCTGGACCGGCCCCGACCCCTCGGACGACGGCTGCCAGACCGGCGACCTGCTGGCCGCGATCGACGCCTCCGTCGCCGACGGCGTCGACGTGATCAACTACTCAATCGGCGGCGGCGCCGCCACGACCACCGTGTCGCTCACCGACCAGGCCTTCCTGCGTGCGGCCGCCGCGGGCGTCTTCGTCGCGGCCTCGGCCGGCAACGCGGGACCGGAGGCCTCGACGGCGGACAACGCCTCGCCGTGGATCACCACCGTCGCGGCATCCACGATTCCGTCGTACGAGTCGACCGTCGTGCTCGGCGACGGCACGACCATCCTCGGCGGATCCGTCACCGTGCCTGTCGGGGACGGAGTGACCGGCTCCCTGGTCGCGGCATCCGCGATCGCCGCGGTCGGCGCCGAAGACCCCCAGTTCTGCGGTCCCGGGACCCTGGACGCGGCACGCGCCGCTGGCTCGATCGTGCTGTGCGAGCGCGGGGTCGTCGACCGTACGGCGAAGTCGGCCGAGGTCTCCCGAGCCGGAGGCATCGGAATGGTCCTCGTGAACCCCACGAGGAACTCGGTCGACATCGACACCCACGCCGTGCCGACCGTGCACGTCGACAGCGCCGTGTACGCGGCACTCGTCGCGTACGCGGCGACAGCCGGCGCGTCCGCGACGCTCCTCGACGGCAACCCCGCCGCCCTGCCGTCGCCCGCCACGCCCCAGATCGCGGACTTCTCGTCGCGCGGTCCGACGCTCGACGCCAGTGGCGATGTGCTCAAGCCCGACGTGGCGGCGCCCGGCGTCGGAATCCTCGCCGGCCATGCCAATGCGGAAGGCGAGGAACCGCGGTTCGCGCTGCTCTCGGGCACCTCGATGGCGTCGCCCCACGTCGCGGGCCTCGCCGCCCTGTATCTCGGCGAGCACCCCCTCGCCAGTCCCGCCGAGATCAAGTCGGCGATCATGACGAGCGCCTACGACACCGTCGACGCGTCGGGCGCGCCGGTCGAGGACCCGTTCGCACAGGGCGCCGGCCAGGTGGACCCGTCGCGGTACCTGCAGCCCGGGTTCGTCTATCTCAACGACTCCGACGACTGGTTCGGCTACATCCAGGCGATCGGCGCCGCCGACTTCGGCCTCGCGGACGTCGATGCCAGCGACCTCAACCTCGCGTCGATCGCCATCGGCTCGCTCGCCGGCACCCAGACGGTCACCCGCACGGTGACCGCGTCGGCTCCGGGGCACTTCACCGCCGCCCCGGTCGAGATGCCCGGCGTCACGGTCTCCGTGTCGCCGTCGTCGCTCGACTTCTCCGCGGCGGGTGAGGAGAAGCAGTACACGGTCACGTTCACCCGATCGACGGCGCCCATCGGAAGCTACGCCACCGGGATGCTGCGCTGGAGCGACGGCGACACCGTCGTGACGAGTCCCCTCGCGGTGCGACCCAGCGTGATCCAGGTGCCGGCGGACGTGTCGGGAAGCGGATCCACCTCCTCGGTGACCATCCCCGTCCTCCCCGGCGAGACCTCGGACGTGCCCATCGCTCTCGACGGACTGACGCGAGGCACGGTCGTGCACGGCCAGGGCCACGCGGGCGACCAGCCCGACCGGCACGTCATCACGGTCCCCGAGGGGGTCGCGCTCGCCCGCTTCGAACTCGCCGGAACGGCGACGGCCGACATCGACCTGCGGGTCTTCGAAATGGACGGCCTGGGGCAGATCGCCCTCATGCGCGAGTCCACCTCGGAGGGGGCCCGCGAGGTGATCGACCTCCCGCGTCTCGGTGCGGGGAAGTACATCCTCGAGGTCGACTACTACTCGGGCGACGGCGATATCGCCTACGACCTCACCGCCTTCATCCTGGGCGACGACTCGGCCGACGGCGCACTCACGGCGACCCCGGCGGTACTGCCGATGACACTCGGCGAGGAGACGTCGGTGGACATCTCCTGGTCGGCGCTGGCACCCGGCTCGCGCTATCTCGGACGGGTCGTCTTCGGGCAGACCGGTCGCTCGACGGTGGTGACCGTGGACACCGGAGGTGAGCCCTCGGGAGAGACGGGCGAGCTCGCCGTGGCGGTGCATCCCGAGTGGGTGCGTCCCGGCAAGGACATCGTCGTCAGCGGCGCCGGCCTGCATCGCGGCGCCGCGTACACGATCGCCATCGACGGCGACCCGGTGGCGCACGGCCTGGGCGGCGACGACGGTGCGACCGAGCGGCTGATCACGCTCGGAGCCGGCGTGGAGGTCGGAGCCCACACGGTCACCCTCGAATCGGACGGCGACGTGGTGGAGGCGGAGCTGAACGTGAGCACGCTCGTCATCCAGAACCTTCTCGACTACACCGAGTACGCGGCGGCGGACGGAGCGGCCACATCGAGCATCGCGGTCCTCTTCGCGGGTCACGGCCAGGCGCGGGTGCTCGTCACGGGGGCAACCGGGCCCGTCCACGACGAGGTCGTCGACCTCGTCGCGGACGACATGTTCTTCTCCGAGGAGGCGAGGGGCTCGACGTTCGCTCTGGCGCCCGGCCAGTACACGGCCGAGGTGTGGGCGATCGGTGCGGGCGGCGATCAGAACCAGCGCCACGAGTACGTCTTCACGGTGGGCGCCGCCGCTCCCAGCCTCATCACGCTGACACAGAACCCCGCCGACGAGAACCTCGTCGACATGGTCTACGACAACGCGGGCAAGGAGTCCTCGCAGGCGACGCTTCGGTACAAGCTCACGAGCGGACCGATCGTGTTCGCCACCGAGTCGATGGACAAGCCGGTCGTCTCCCGCACCTTCGACATGACGGGTGCCGCGAGCGTCGATGTGCTCGTCGACGGGGAGGTGCTGGCCAGCTACGCGAATCCCGCGGAGTCGCGGAACGCCGCGGAGCCCAGGATCACCCAGGACTACTGGGCGACCCTGGCCGACGACCCCGCGACGGCTGAGGACGGGGCTCCGATCACGCTGACCTTCAGCAACCGCTACCCCGCCTACAGCGGCGGATTCGATTTCTCGGTGGGGGTCGGCGGCGACTTCAGCACCGGGCTCTTCCATGCGGAGGGCGTGCCCCACGCGGTCGTGACCGAACCCGGGCCGATCGAGGAACGCTCGCTCGCGGTGGCGGAGGACACGGCGATCTGGGTCCGCGCGAAATACGAGGTGCTGCGACCCGACCTCCACGTCTCGGCCCACCGGTTGATCTACACCACGCCGGTGACCCTCGCGATGCTCGCGCCTCTCGCGGCCGAGCCCGGCGACGGGACCGATCCCGGCGAGGGCACCGACCCGGGCCAGGGGACCGACCCCGGCCAGGGAACGGCCCCGGCCGACGGCTCGGCACCCGGCAGCGGCGGCCCGCTGGCGGCCACCGGCTTCGACGGCACCGTGTCGGCGGCGGTCGCCGCGCTGCTGCTGCTCGCCGGGCTCGTGCTCGTCGTGGCGCGGTCGCGACGCCGAGCGGGCCGAGCGGGCCGAGCGGGCCGGTCCGGCTGACGGGCTAGGCGGGCAGGTGCGTGGCGCCGGGCAGCCGGTCCCCGATGATGCGGAGCGCATCGGGGTTCTGCTCGACGAGCACGTACCGCCTGCCGAGCTTGTGGGCGACGGCGCCGGTGGTGCCGCTGCCGGCGAAGAAGTCGAGCACCCAGTCGCCGGGCGCGCTCGAGGCGTGGATGATGCGGCGCAGGATCCCCTCGGGCTTCTGCGTCGCGTATCCGGTCTTCTCCTTGCCGGTGGGCGACACGATCGTGTGCCACCAGACGTCCGTCGGCAGCTTTCCCCGCGCTGCCTTCTCCGGGGTCACGAGACCCGGGGCCATGTACGGCTCCCGGTCGACCTCGGCGTTGTCGAAGTAGTAGGTCTTGGGGTTCTTCACGTAGACGAGGATGGTGTCGTGCTTCGCCGGCCACTTGCTTTTCGCCCGGGCGCCGTAGTCGTAGGCCCAGATGATCTCGTTGAGGAAGTTCTCCCGCCCGAAGAGCGCGTCGAGCACGACCTTGGCGTAGTGCACCTCGCGCCAGTCCAGGTGCAGGTAGAGCGTCCCCCGGTCGTCGAGCAGTCGCCACGCCTCCTCGAGCCGCGGCTCGAGAAACTCCCAGTAGTCCGCGAAGGCGTCGTCATAGCCGTACAGAAGCCCCTTGATGGTTTCGTACGTGCGGCCCTGGAAGCCCACGCGCGTGCCGCCCTCCGCTCGCACTGTGGTCAGCGCCTGACGCGACTGGACCCGGCCCGTGTTGAATGGTGGGTCGATGTAGATGAGCCGGAACGACGCGTCCGGTAGCAGGGCGAGCGCGGGCAGGTTGTCGCCGTGCATCACCAGGTCGGGACCGTCTGGGCTCCATGCGGTCTCCGTCATCCTCGAAGATTAACATCTTTGCCGAACGGGCTAGCCTCGACAGGTGACCGACTCGATTCCCAACCCCTCCGTCGAACTGACGACGCACGGGGTGGGCCCCTGGCGCGGGGAGCTGCCCGCCGACGAGCACTACGACCCGGAGCTGCTCGAGCGCGGGGACAGCCGCAATGTGATCGACCGCTACCGGTACTGGACCATGGCCGCGATCGTCGCGGACCTCGACGAGCACCGGCACGGCTTCCACGTCGCCATCGAGAACTGGCAGCACGACATGAACATCGGGTCGATCGTGCGCAGCGCCAACGCCTTCGCCGCCGACACCGTGCACATCATCGGACGCCGCCGCTGGAACAAGCGCGGCGCCATGGTCACCGACCGCTACCAGCACGTGATGCACCATGCGGATGTGACGGCTTTCGTCGAGTGGGCGCGCTCGGTCGATCTGCCCATAGTCGCGATAGACAACATGGAGGACGCGGTCCTCATCGAGACCTTCGACTTCCCGCAGCGCTGCGTGCTGCTCTTCGGGCAGGAGGGCCCGGGGCTGACGGCGGAGGCGCTCGCCGCGTCCGACGTGCAGGTGGAGATCAGCCAGTTCGGCTCGACGCGCAGCCTGAACGCCTCGGCCGCCGCCGCGGTCGCGATGCACGCCTGGGTCGCGCAGCACGCGGTGATTCCGGGCCGTTGACCCGGCTGCCCCTCTAAGTGGGGCGGGTCGCGGGCTGGGGCCGCCCGGGTGCCGCTGGTATTCTCGATGTATCCGCATGGAGTTTGCGCTCTCGGCGACTTCTCCGCGAATCGCGGGTTCGAGCTCCTACCCTGGTCGGCTCGACCGCTCCTCGTGTGCCGTCGTGTGCGCCGCTCCGCCGCCCTCCCGCTCCGCCCGCCTAGTCGCGTGCGGTGGGCGTGTACCCGAAACGCGAACGACGATGCCAGTTCTGGCCACTGCGCCCTGCCGTCGTCCGATCGCGCCGCAAACCGCCGCCGGCAGCGCCGCCCCGGCCTCGCCTCCCGCCCTCGCGCGCGCGGCCCCACGAACCCCGCTCTCCATCGCGCCAGGCCCTCGGGCCGGCGCATTCGTCTTGTTGCGTGGCGCATCTGCGCCGACGCCGGGACGAGGGTGAGCCGGGCCTGAACGGCTCGGCCGACGTAGGAATCGGCCGATGCTCGACAGAAGAAAGCACAGCACCCCGGTCATCGAGCGCTCGATGACCGGGGTGCTGTGTCGTTCGCTCAGGCGCCGATCGGGCTCGGGCGCAGCTCGCGCAGGGTGCGGAACCGTCCCTGCTTCAGCGCGCCGAGCACGGAGGCGAGCAGGCTGACCACCAGCCACAGCACGAGTGGCAGCACGGTCGCCCAGAAGGCGGCGGACGAGCCCCCGTACATCAGCTGGCGCACGCCGTCGACGGCGTGGCTCATCGGCAGGCCCTGATGGATGAAGGCGAGCGGCGCGGGCAGCGTCTGCCAGGGGAAGGTCCCGCCGGCGGTCACCAGCTGCACCACCATCAGGATCAGGCCGATGAACTGGCCGACGCTGCCGAGCCAGACGTTCAGCGCCAGGATGATCGACGCGAAGGTGATCGAGATGAAGGCGAGGAAGCCGAGCAGCGCGATCGGGCTCGACGAGTGCATGCCGAGGCCGAAGGTGACGATCGCGAACAGCGCGGCCACCTGCAGGATGCCGAGCAGCGCGGGGGTGATCCACCCGGCGAGGGCGGTGCGCACCGGGCGCCGCACCGCGGTGAGGGCGCGGCGCGAGAGCGGCCGAACCAGCAGGAACAGCGCGTACATGCCGATCCAGGCGGCGAGGGTGATGAAGAACGGTGCGAGTCCGGCGCCGTAGTTCTCGGCCTCGGTGAGGGCGGTCTTCTTCACCAGCACGGGGTCGGCGATCGCGGCCGCGGCCTTGCTGCGCTCCTCGTCGGTCGATCCCGGGATCTTGCCCACGGCGTCGTTCAACGAGGTGCTCAGCTCGGTGGCGCCGCTGGCGAGCGTGGCGACGCCGGTGGAGAGAGCGGATGCGCCGTCGGCGAGTTCCGCGGTGCCCGTCGACAGCGAGGCCGCCCCGGTCGCGGCGGTCTTCGCGCCGCTGGCGAGTGTGGCCGATCCGGTTGCGGCGGAGTGGACGGCGGCGGCGAGGGTCGGCGCCTGGGCGTTGAGCGTGCCGGCGCCGGCGTTCACCTGGTTCGCGCCGTTGGAGAGCGTCGCGAGGCCGGGCGCGAGCTGCGCGACGCCGTCGTTGACGCCGGCCGTGAGGGCGGCGATCTGGCCGAGCTTCGTCTGGATGCTCAGGCTCTCGTCGGGGGTGACGAAGCCGTCGGCGAACGCCGCCGTGGCCTCGGCCTGCACCGCGGCGGAGAGCTGGCTCGCCTGCAGCGCGGGACCGGTGAGCCGCGATGCGCCGTCGGATGCCGTCGCGGCTCCGCCGGCCACCGAGGCCGCGCCGGAGGCGAGCGCCGAGGTGCCGGCGGGCAGCTTCGCGGCCTGCGTGTCGAGCTGGGCGAGCCCGGAGCTGAGCTGCGCGGCGCCGGTGGAGAGCGACGCGTTGCCGGTGCTGAGGGACGCCGCACCGTCGGCGGCCGTGGTGGCGCCGGTGGAGAGTTCCGCCGCACCGCTCGCGGCGCTGGCGGCTCCGTCGGAGAGCCGGGTCGCGCCATCCGCTGCATCGACGAGTCCCTCGCGTACCTGCTCGAGCGAGTCGAGCAGGGTGCCCGCGGCCTCTTCGCCGAGCTGTTCGGCGACCTTCACCCGCACCGCCTCGGCGGCGCGTTCGGCCAGGGTGGTGCTGAGGTAGCTGTTGGTGTCGCTGGTGGTGAGGGCGAGTGTGGCGTCGGTGGGGTCGTCGCCGCCGGCGGAGACCAGGTTGGTCGAGAAGTCCTTCGGGAAGGTGAGGCCGAAGTCGTACTCGCCGGAGACGATTCCCGCCTTGGCCTCCTTCGCGGAGACCTCGACCCAGCCGAAGTCGTCGGACTTCAGCAGTTCCTTCGCGGCGTCCTCGCCGTAGTTCACGGCGGTCCCGTCGTCGTCGGTGGCACCGGTGTCGTTCACGACGAGGGCGGCGGGGATCTGGTTGAGGCGGCTGTACGGGTCCTGGTTGCCCCAGAGGTAGAGGCCGCCGTAGACCAGCGGCACGGTCATCAGGGCGACGAGCGAGAGGATGCCCATCTTGCTTGAGGTGAGGCGCGCCAGTTCGGTGCGCACGAGGGTGATGATCATGATCGGCTTTCGGCGATTGCGGGGGTCTGGGTGGTTTCGACTGCTTCGGGGAGTTCGGTGAGCTCGAGCGGCTCGGCGACCGGCGCGAGCGCGTCGCGTGCGCCGAGTGCGAGCAGCAGGTCGCGGGTCGCGGCGTCGGTGACGATCGCGATGGTGGTGCCGCGCTTCGCCACGTCGACGAGCGCGTCGTACCACTCCGCCGGGTCTCCGCCGTGGCGCTCCGGCGAGGTGATGACGAGCGCGGTCACGTCGGGACGCAGGAGCGCGAGCTCGCTGAACATGCGGGTGCGCCGCAGCGACGGCAGCGCGCGCACGGGCACTCTCGCGTAGTCGGCCATGCCGTGGCGGTGGAGGAACCGGTGCACCGCCCGGCGCGACGAGGGCAGCCCCGCGAAGGAGAACTCCTCCGCGATGATGCTCGCGATGCTCAGGCCGGCGGTCGGCTCGGCCACGACGGGGGTGTCGACGAGGGCGGTCGCCCGGCGCAGCGCGTCGAGGTTCTCCTCGCCGTCGACCGTGACACGGCCGGAGTCCGGCTTGATGCGCCCGCCGAGCAGCAGCGAGACGAGCATCGGCCGCTCGGCCGTCTCGACGGCGAGGACGTTGGGAACGCCCTCGGTGATCGTGGCCGTGAGCTCCGGGACGGAGGCGCCGAGGCCCTCTCCGATCGTCACGTTCTCGAGTGCGATACGCATCAGGATGCCGCCTTCCAGGCGAGTTCGGGGTGGGCGTCGACGAAGCTGGCGGCGTCGCGCCAACCGAGTCCGATCGTCGCGAGAACGTTGAGCATAATCAGCCGGTGTCCGGCCTGTATAGGAATCGGGTAGGAAGTCGACTCTTCCAAGACGGCGAACATCGCATCCTCCATGAGGCGTGCGAGACGCTCGGCGTCGATATCGGGGCGGATGCTGCCCGCCGTCTGTCCGGCATGGATCGCCCCGAGAACACCCTGTCGCAACGGGCGCAGCGCCTCGTCGGTGTGGTGCTTGAGGGGTCCGCGCACCGTGAACACGGCCATGACGCGGATGTTCTCGACCTCGTGCCAGAGCCCGGAGGCGATGAGCGCGATGCGCACGACCGGGTTCTCGTGCGTGATCGACTCGAGGGCCGTGGCGACACGCGCCGCCCCGATCGCCACGAGCTCGCGCATCAGGTCGTCGCGGCTGGCGAAATGCCCGTACACGGCCCGCCGACTCAGTCCCGCTTCGGCCGCGATCGACTCGAGCGAGGCATCCGGATTCTTATTGAGCACCACCTTGGCGGCCGCGATGAGGGCGGCGCGGTTCTCGGTGGCATCGCGCCGTGGGGCGCGGGAGGTGGGGATGGACACGAGAGACAAGCCTAATAACTTGCACACACTTGTGCAAGATCGTGCGGGATGCCTGACAGTGACCTGTGCGGGCGCACGGTAGAATTGAACCCCGTTCGAACGAGAGGGCTCCCCCATGCCAGCAATCGTCATCATCGGCGCCCAGTGGGGCGACGAGGGCAAGGGCAAGGCGACAGACCTGCTCGGCAGCCGCATCGACTACGTCGTCAAGTTCAACGGCGGCAACAACGCCGGCCACACCGTCGTCATCGACGGCGAGAAGTACGCGCTGCACCTGCTGCCGTCCGGAATCCTCAGCGACGGCGTCATCCCCGTGATCTCGAACGGTGTCGTCATCGACATCGAGGTGCTCTTCGAGGAGCTCGACGCGCTGATCGCCCGCGGTGTCGACGTCTCCCGCCTGATGGTGAGCTCGAACGCGCACGTGATCACGCAGTACCACCGCACGCTCGACAAGGTGACGGAGCGCTTCCTCGGCAAGCGCCAGATCGGCACCACCGGCCGGGGCATCGGTCCGGCCTATGCCGACAAGATCAACCGCGTCGGCATCCGCATCCAGGACATCTTCGACGAGAACATCCTGCGCCAGAAGGTGGAGGGTGCACTGCACCAGAAGAACCATCTGCTGGTGAAGATCTACAACCGCCGCGCCATCGAGGTCGACGAGATCGTGAACAACCTGCTCTCCTACGCGGAGCGCCTGCGCCCGATGGTCGCCGACACCGCGCTCGAGCTGAACAACGCGCTCGACGAGAACAAGATCGTGCTCTTCGAGGGCGGCCAGGCCACCATGCTCGACGTCGACCACGGCACCTACCCCTTCGTCACCTCCTCGAACTCCACCTCGGGCGGCGCGTCCACCGGTTCCGGCATCGGCCCGAACCGCATCGACCGCGTGATCGGCATCGTCAAGGCGTACACCACCCGCGTCGGCGCCGGCCCCTTCCCCACCGAGCTGCACGACAAGTCGGGAGAGTGGCTGCGCAAGCAGGGATTCGAGTTCGGAACCACCACCGGACGCCCGCGCCGCACCGGCTGGTACGACGCCCCGATCGCCCGCTACTCCGCGCGCATCAACGGCGTCACCGACTACGTGATGACCAAGCTCGACGTGCTCACCGGGCTTGCGACCATTCCCGTCTGCGTCGCCTACGAGGTCGACGGCGTGCGGGTCGACGAGGTTCCGGCCTCGCAGTCCGACTTCCACCACGCCGTGCCGATCTACGAGGAGTTCCCGGGCTGGACCGAGGACATCACCGAGGTGCGCGAGTTCTCCGACCTGCCGAAGACGGCGCAGGAGTACGTGCTCGCCATCGAGGCGATGAGCGGCGCCCGGATCTCCGCGATCGGCGTCGGTCCCGGCCGCGAGGCCATCGTGGTGCGCCACGACCTGATCAACTGACGGCTCCCGTTCCCGTCGAAGGGCGCTACCACGGCCCCCTGAGCACCATCACGCCCGAACACCCAGCTACAAGGAGTCGACTGCACTCATGGAAATCGCATACACCGCCATCGCCCACGCAACCGGAGGCGGCCGCGACGGCCACGTCCGCTCGGAGGACGACCTGATCGACTTCGACACCCGTCCGCCCAAGGAGATGGGTGGCACCGGCGAGGGCACGAACCCCGAGCAGCTCTTCGCCGCCGGCTACGCCGCGTGCTTCCTCAGCGCGATGCACCTTGTGGGCAAGAAGCTCGGAGTCGACACCACCGACGCCGGCGTCTCGGCGAGCGTCGGCATCGGACCGAACGGCGAGGGCGGATTCGGCCTCGCGGTCGAACTGCACATCTACATCCCGGCCGTTCCCGCCGAGCGCCGCCAGGAGCTCGCGGACGCTGCCCACACGGTGTGCCCGTACTCGAACGCCACCCGGGGCAACATCGAGGTCACGCTGACCCTGGTCGACTAGCTCGACGACCTCCGTTTCGCCCGAAAACGCCCCGGATTCATTCGAAATCGGGGCGTTTTCGGGCGAAACGACCAGCTCGCCGACCGTCTGCCACACTGGAGACATGACCGCAGTCCGCCCTCCCCGCACACCGCTCGTCGGCAGCCACATCCGCCTCGACCCGCTGCTGGAGAGCGACATCCCGGCGCTCTTCACCGCGATCGGGCACCCGCAGATCTTCGCGGGCGGCTTCGGCGGCGGCCCGACCGCCTACCGCGACACCCTCGAGGGCTTCACCGAGTTCGCCCTCGGCTACTTCGCCTGGGAGCGCAGCAACGTGCACGCGGTGCGCCTGGTCGGCGGCGAGCACGACGGCCTGGTGGTGGGCACCACCACCCTCGGCGACTTCGAGCTCGAGCTCGAGCACGCCCACATCGGCTGGACCGCCTACGACCCGCGCGTGTGGGGCACCGCGGTGAACGCGGAGGCGAAGCTGTTGATGCTCGCCACCGCCTTCGACCACGGCTTCGGCCGGGTGAAGCTGCAGGCCGACGTGCTCAACGAGCGCTCCCGCGCGGCCATCTCGAAGCTGGGCGCCCAGTTCGAGGGCGTCGTGCGCCGCGACCGCCTCCGTGCGGACGGCAGCTGGCGCGACTCGGCGGTCTTCTCCGTGATCATCGACGACTGGCCGGCGGTGCGAGCGGGCCTCGAGGAGCGGCTGCAGGCATCCGCTGGCCGGCCGGTGGAGTTCCGGAGCTAGAGAGTCACGCGACCTCGCCGGCCCCTGCCTCAGGCGCCGCCGCCGAGGATCTCGGCGGCGCGGTCGAGCAGCGCGTCGCTGCCCTCGCCGGTGGCGGTGAGCACCACCTCGGCGCCCTGCGGGAAGCCCTGCGACATGACCGCGAGGAGGCTGGCCGCGTTCACGGCCACCGCGTTCGCGCCGCCGATCGTCACCTCGAGCCCCGACTCCTTGACGGCCTTCACCAGTTCGAGCGCCGGGCGCGCGTGCAGGCCCTGCTCGCGGGTGATGGTGACGACCCTCTCGGCGCTCACGCGGATGCCCCGAGCGACTCGACGAGCTCGCGGCTCGCGGCCTCGATGTCCGCACGGGTGAACAGGTCGCTGCCGATGCTCACGGCGGCGGCGCCTGCCGCCAGCCACGCGCCCGCGTCGCCGAGCGCGATCCCGCCGGTGGCGGTGATGCGCGCGCCGGGGAGCACGGAGAGCAATGTCTTCAGGTAGGGCAGCCCGCCGATGCTCGCCGGGAACAGCTTGGCCACGCCGTGCGCGGCCGCCGAGCGGATCTCGTTGGGGGTGAACCCGCCCTCGATGAACAGCACGCCCGCGCGGTCGGCGACGGCGCGCGCCTCGGGCACCGCGAAGGGGCTCACCAGGAAGGCGGCGCCCGCGTCGATCGCCCGTTCGGCGGTCTCCGCGTCGGTGACGGTGCCGAGGCCGACGGTGGCCTGCGGCTCGGTGCTCGTCCAGTGCCGCAGCGCCTCCTCCCAGCCCGGGGTGGTCGCCGTGAACTCGAAGGTGTGGATGCCGCCCGCGCCGATCTGCCTGGCCCAGGAGTCGGCCTGCGCGGCGTCGGCCGCGCGCACGGTGGGCGTCACGCGCCCGGCGACGATACGGGCGATGGTGCCGTCGATGCCCAGCGCGCTCATGCGGTCGCCGCCTCGAGCAGGATCTCGTCGAGTCGCGCCAGCAGCAGAGTCTCCTCGTGTGCGCTGAGCGGGCGCGGGTCGAGCGCGAGCTGCCCGTTCGCCGCCTTGTTGTCGCGCACATACATGGGCGGATGGCTGCTCGCCAGCGCCGCGGCGATGCGGGGCGCCGTGGTTCCCGACTCCGGCCGCACGGTGAACACGGTGCGGTAGATCTCGCGTCCCGCGTCGTCCTGTTCGACGACCGCGTCGATCCCCGGGTGCTGCGCGAGGCGCGAGGCGAGCGCCTGCATGCGCGCGCGTTGCGCGGAGCCGGCCACGGCATCCGCTTCGTCGCGGGCGGAGGTGAATACGGTCAGCGCGGCGATCAGCCCCATCACCTGCTCCTTGCCCACCTTCATGGGGCGGGCGATGCCGCTGTACTGGGCGCGCGCCGCGGTCATCAGCTCGCGGCTGCCGCAGACGATGCCCGAGGTGGGACCGCCGATGGCCTTTCCGCCGCTGAACACCACGATGTCGGCGCCGGAGGTCGCCCACTTCTGCAGGTCGTCCTCCGCGGCGGCGTCGAGGATCACCAGCACGCCCCTCTCGTGCGCGAGGCGGATCGTCTCGGCCAGCGACACCATCCCCTTGTGCACGGTGTGGTGCGACTGCACGAACATCACCGCGGCGGTGTCCGGCCCGATCGCCCCGGCGATGTCGGAGGGCTCGACCCGGTTCACCGAGCCGACCTCCACGGCCTGCCCGCCGCCGAGTGCGATCATCTGGGTGATCGGGGCGCCGAAGTCCACGGCGTGGCCCTTCTGGATGATGATCTCGAAGGGCCGGCCGACGCGTGCGGGGAGGCCCTGGATGAGCGACTTGTCGGTGCCCGCGATAACGGATGCGACGGAGATGGCCACACCGGACGACGCGCCCGACGACACGCACGCGTCCTCGGTGCCGACGACACCGGCGATCCAGCGGCCGGCCTCCACCATGAGGTCGGCGATCACCACGTGCTCGCGGCCGGCGGCGGCCATGGCGTCGGTCACCTCCCGGCCGAGCACGCTGCCGCCGAGCGCGGTCATCTTGCCGCTGGAGTTGATGGCCGGTTCGAGGCCGAGGTCGTTGTAGATGCTCATAAAAGCCGTTCCGTTCACTGTCATACTGCGGGGATCTCGATGGCGAAGAAGGCGCCGGCGGCCATGGCGCCGAGGATCGCACCACCGGCCAGGGGCTTCTTCCACCAGTAGAAGAGGGCGGCGCCGATCAGCGATCCGATGCCCACGGGGAGCGATGCGGTGCCGGCCGAGAGGATGATCAGCGGGCCGAGGTAGCGTCCCGCCGCATTGCCGGCGCCCATCATGACGTCGGCGCCGAAGGTGCTCTGCGCACCGTTGGACGACACCGTCGCCTTGCGGATGGCCAGGATGAGGAAGCCCATCGCGAGGCCGATCGCGGTTCCGACGATCAGCGCGAGCCAGAAGTTCTCCAGTGGTGCGGTAATGCCCACCGACATCAGCATCGCGGGGATGCCGATTCCGACGCCGGTCTGGATCGAGCCGCCGATGTCGAGGATGCCGACCATCGGCCCCTCGATGATGCGCGCCAGCATAAAGCCGGCGCCGAACGCGGCCGCCGCCCCGTAGCCGTTGCCGTCGAAGCCCTGCTGCAGCAGCGCGGCGATGGCGATCTCGTTGAACACGCCCGTGCCGTAGACGTAGAACATGTGCGTGCCGGCGAAGACGCCGGCGCAGAGGGCCGCGATGAAGACCGGGAAGGCCAGCTCGGAGAGCCAGAACCCGCCCTGCCAGGGCTGCAGCTTCTCCTTGGTGGTGATGCTCGTGTCGATTGCCATGATGAGCTCCTATTTCGCCGGGGTCGTGCCGGTGACCCGATGGAGCTCGGCCAGCCAGGTGGGCACGTCGATGTTCAGTTGGGTGAGCAGGGTGAAGTCCACCCCGCGCAGGAAGCCGCTCACGATGAAGAGCAGCGCGACGGCGACGGTGATCGAGCGGGTGACCTTGGTCCAGCCGAGGTCGTCGACGCCCTTCGCGATGACGATGCCGAGCACGATTCCGGGAACCGCGTTGCCGAACACCATGTGCGCGAGTCCGCCGAGCACGGTGCCCCAGGCGCCGGCGCGACGGCCGGCGTCGATGGCGGCGAGCCAGAAGATGGCGGGCATGACGGGATTGAGGAGCCAGGCGGATGCCGGGCCGAGCACCGCTCCCGCAACCGACTTGAGGCCGTCGGGAATGGCCGTCGCCGTGGAGTTGAGGAAGGTCACCAGGACCGCGCCCACGATCGCACCCAGCCAGGCCATGCGGCGCGGGTTGTGCAGCGTCTCGTCGAGGTTCTTGTTGCGCCAGAGCGAGAGGGCCGCCGCCCAGTGCGGGATGATGCGGTGGTCGACGTCGCCGGTGAGGGCGCCGGAGCCCACCACGGTGGCCCAGGAGTTGAAGAAGAACCCGAGGCCGAAGGAGCCGTGGGCGATCGGGTCGTTCTCGCAGGCGTTCAGTTCGCCGAGAGTACGGAACGCTCCCGCACCCTGCACCTTGGGGGCGTGGAACATGCGGGCGACACCCGCTCCCGCACCGAAGCCGCAGAGGGCGCCGATGATGATGGAGTCGAAGACGATGACGAGCCAGTCGCTCATGGTCGGCCCTCTCTGAAGCTGTCGCGGATCATCGGAGCTGGAGGAGGTGCTGGGTGAGGCTCAGCGACTCCTGCTTGAGCACGAAGTCGACGTTCTCGAGGTCGATCGAGCTGACCTCCACGACGACGCGGGCGGTGAGGCTGTACTCCACCCGGGTGCGGGCGAAGAGGAAGCCGAGGAACTTCTCGCGCTTGCGGAACTCGACGGCGGCCGCGACCTCCACCTCCACGGGCTGGATGCGGAAGCAGGTGCCGGCCACCTTCTCCCGCACGCTGGTCGGAACCTGGCGGAAGACGTCGGAGAGCGCGCGCTCCCGGGTGTCGCCCTTGCCGATGATGCTGGTGGTCACTGTCTCGGTCTTCATGCGGCGGCCTCCCCCTGCTTCTTGACCAGGGCGGTGGCCACCCGGAATCCGAGGTCCTCGGTGTCGAGGAAGCCGAAACCGAGCACCTTCTTGCCGGTCTGCACGGCCGTCACTCCGGCATCCGCTGACCGCATGTTGTACTCGATCTCGTAGCCGTACTTCGACTTGGCGGTCACCGCGCCGGCACCGCCGCTTCCGCAGAAGCTGATGCCGAGGTCGGCGCCCTCCGCGTCCATGACGTCGCCGACGCGCATGTCGCCGGCCGGCCCGGGAATCAGCACGACGCGCACTCCGGCGGCCTCGATCCCCTTGGCCACCTGCTGGCCCTTGCCGAGGCGGTGGCCGACGACGATGGTGAGAGTACCCGGTCCCGCTGGGCCTCGTGAGTTCAGATCTGACATAAAACGCCTCCGGTGTGGATGATCACGGTTGTTCGATGTGGTGGAGCGGTATTTCAGGGTGTGAGTCGTGCGACTTCGACGTGCATGGCGAAGAGGAAGACCTCTTCGTCGGCCAGGTCGCTGTCGCGGGCCGAGCAGTAGGGAATCAGGGCCAGACGCAGCCCCGAGACGGTCTCTTCGGGTATCTCCGGGAAATCGTCCAGGTCGATTTCGGGAAGCTGTTCGCGCGTTCGGATCCTGCGGGTGAACGCGATCGAGTGGGCGGCGAGGGCCAGGCGGCGGTCGTCGTTCAGGGCGAAGCCCCAGTCGGCCATCAGGCCCTCGACGGTGTCGACGACCCGGGTGACATCCACCCGGTCGTCGTCGTCGATGCTCATGTCGGCGCCGAGGGTGGCGAGCGCGGCGTCGACGGCGGCGCTCACGAGCGGGCCCCGACAGTGCGCTGGTCGATGCCGGAGCGGATGGCGGCGACCGCCGAGAGCGTGCGCCGCGAGGTGCGCGTCGCGCCCTCGGAGTCGGTGAGCAGCTGCGACTCGTCGCTCAGCCGCAGCAGGCTGAGGTCGGCGGTGCTTCCCACGGCGAGGGAGCCCAGCGTGTCGCGCTCGCCGATCACGGCGGCCGCGTTGGCGGTGGCGTAGCACACCACCGCGGCCAGCGGCAGGCCGACGGCGAGCAGCTTGGTCAGTGTCGTGGCCAGGCTGTGGACCGGGCCGTCGACGTTCTCGCTGTGCAGGTCGGTGCTGGCGAGGTCGGGCGCGAAGCCCTGCTCGAGCGCCCGCTCGAGCGTCTCGAAGGAGAAGCTCGCGCTGCCGTGGCCCACGTCGAAGAGCACGCCGCGGTCGCGCGCCCGCCGGGCGGCCTCGCTCACGGTGTCGCCGCGGGCGAACAGGCCGCCGCCCTTCCCGTGGAAGGCGTGGCTCACCACGTCGCCGGCGACCAGCAGGTCGAGCACGTCGGAGTAGAGGGGCGGCTCGTTGCCGACGTGCACCATCACGGGCAGCTCGAACTCCTCGGCCAGGCGGCGCGCGGCCCGCAGCGGCTCGAGGCCGTTGGCGCCCACCACCGAGGAGCTCATCCGCGCCTTGATGCCGCGGATCGACCGGTGCGCCTCGGTGCCGAGGAGTGCCCGCAGCGTGGGGGTGCCCACGTGGGCCATGTCGACGAGCTCCGTGTTGCCCGCGGTGAGTCCGAGGTCGGAGACGTTGACGAAGGAGAGGACGCGGGTAGCGGATGCGTCGATCACGCGGTCGCGGAACTCGCCGAAGGAGAGTGCCCCGGCGCTGCCCGCGTCGACCAGTGTGGTGACCCCCTGATGCACGCCGATGCGGTCGGCCTCGACGGCGAGGTAGGTGGCGCTGCTGAACACGTGCGTGTGCAGGTCGATCAGGCCGGGGGTCACGATGAGGCCGGTCGCATCGATGGTGCTGTCGGCCTCGACCGGCTCGGAGGCGGGGAGCACGGCGGCGATCAGGCCGCCGCTCAGCGCGAGGGTCGCGGGGCGCAGCTCGCCGGCCGCGTCGATGACCCGGCCGCCCGTGATCGCCGTGTCGAAACGCGGCGCTGTCTGCAGTGACGTCATGCTGTTACCTCCAGAGTGGCCCTGCCCGGCGTGTGGACGTCGGGCGGGGGGCCGGTGAAAAGTACGTGCATTTTCCCTCGCGTTCCGCCATACTGAATGGCGTTCCACTAAAGATTTCATGAAACCTATCACAGGCTCGAGCGGCGGTCGCAACAAATATGAGAAATGTGGATGCCTCGCAGAACGCGGTGTCGAAGGCGCTCAGGATGCTCTCGCTGCTGGCGCAGTCGCACGATCCGCTGCGCCTCGGCGACATCGCCGACGCCATGGGAATGCCCAAGTCGAGCGTGCACCGCATCCTCACGATCCTCGTGGAGGAGGGCTACGTGGAGGCCACCGGCGACGGCTACTACCGGCCGGGAAACGGGCTGCGCGTGCTCGCCGCCGGCATGGAGGGGCACAGCGGCACGGGCATCGAGGCCACCCTCGTCGCCCTACAGCGCACCCTGCGGCACGCGGTGTTCCTCGCCGTCGTCAGCGGCGACAGCGTCACCTACACGCACAAGGTCGATCCCAAGCTGGCCTACTCGATCGCACCCGACGTGGGCTCGCAGCTGCCGCTCACCTGGTCGGCCGCCGGCAAGGCGATCCTCGCCTACCTGCCCGACGAGGAGCGTGACGAGCTGATCGGCGACAGCGACGACGCCGCGGCGCTGATCGAGGAGCTCGCGCTGGTGCGCCGCAACGCCTACGCCACCGACTTCGGCGAGGTCGACCCGGCACTCTGCTCCATCGCCGCCGCCGTGATCGACAACAACGGGTACCCCGTGGCCGCGGTGTGCGTGAGCACCCTCGTCTACGTCGCGACGCCCGACGACCTCGCCCTCATGGGCACCGCCGTGATCGACGCGGCGGAAGAGGTCTCCCGCCGGCTCTGATCCATCCGCCGCACGACGAAGGAGAACGCCCTGCACACCCTCGACTCGACCGAACTGCGGATCGCCACGGCCAGCCCCGTGATGCCGATCGTCACTCTCGACGACCCGGCGCACGCGCATCCGCTCGCCGACGCCCTCCTCGCCGGCGGCATCTCCTGCGTGGAGGTGACGCTGCGCACGCCGGCCGGCATCCGCGCGGTCGAGCTGCTCGCCGCACGCGAGGAGCTGCTGGTGGGAGTGGGCACCGTGGTGAACGCCGCGCAGGCGGACCTCGCCGCCGACGCCGGCGCGGCCTTCGTGGTGAGCCCGGGCCTCGGAATCGATGTGCTGCAGCGGGCCCGGGAGCGCGGACTCGCCGTGCTGCCCGGTGTCGCGACACCGAGCGAGGTGCAGGCCGCCGTGCTGCACGGGCTCGAGCGGGTGAAGCTCTTCCCCGCGGGGGTGCTCGGCGGGCTCGGCCTGATCGACGCGATCGCCGGGCCCTTCCCACGGGTGTCGTTCATGCCGAGCGGCGGGGTGTCGGCGGCCAACCTGGGCGCCTACCTCGCGCACCCGGCGGTCTTCTCGGCCGGCTGCAGCTGGATCGCCACCCGGGGCGACATCGCGGCCGGGAGGTTCGACGACATCCGCGCGTTCGCCGCGTCGGCGACGTCGACGGTTGGCGCTAGCGTTCAGGGGTGACCACACCGCCGCGCCCCGTCTCCATCGTTCTGCAGTTCATGGGGATGGGCCTGGTCTGGGGCGCGAGCTTCCTCTTTATGAAGGTGGCGCTCGACGGCGTCACCTTCTACCAGGTGGCCTGGTCGCGGCTGGTGCTCGGCGGGCTCACGCTCGGGCTGATCGTGCTGCTGACCCGCAGCCGGATGCCGCGCGAACCGGTGGTCTACCTGCACTTCCTCGTGATCGCGGTCACCAACTGCGTGATCCCGCACCTGGCCTTCGCCTGGGCGGAGCAGTACGTGTCGTCGGGTCTCGCCAGCATCTACAACGCGGTCACCCCGATCACCACGGCGCTCATGGTGACGCTGGCCTTCCGCGTCGAGAAGCTCAACCGCGGGCAGCTGCTCGGAATCGCGATCGGCATCGCCGGCGTGGTCGTGATCATCGCGCCCTGGCAGCACGACGGCTTCTCGGGCAACCTCGCCGGGCAGCTCGCCTGCCTGCTCGCGGCGGTCTGCTACGGGTTCAGCTTCGGCTACATCCGCACCTTCCTCAGCCACCGGCCGATCCCGGGGGCGAGCTTCGCCTTCCTCAACATCGGCGTGGCCGGCGCGATCATGCTGCTGCTGACCCCGGTGATCGCCTGGCAGCCGGTGCGGCTCGACCCCGGGATCGTCGCGAGCCTTCTCACCCTCGGCGTGCTCGGCACCGGGATCGCCTACATCTGGCACATCAACGTGCTGCGCGCCTGGGGGCCGACGAACGCGTCCACCGTGACCTACATCACCCCCGTCGTGGGCGTGCTGCTCGGGGTGCTGGTGCTCGGCGAGACCTTCTCGGCGAACCAGCCGCTGGGGGCCGTGCTCGTGCTCGTCGGCATCCTCTTCACGCAGCAGCGCATCCGGCTGTCGCGTCGCACGCTCGGTGCCGCGCGATAGTCTCGAGGGCATGGCTCACGACGAAACCGCATCCGCCGAACTGATCTCGCTCCGGCAGAGTATCGACAACATCGACGCCGCCCTCGTGCACCTGCTCGCCGAGCGCTTCAAGTTCACGCAGCAGGTCGGCCAGCTCAAGGCCGCGACCGGACTCGCGGCCTCCGACCCCGCCCGCGAGAAGGTGCAGATCGCCCGGCTGCGCGCGCTCGCCGAGGAGAGCCACCTCGACCCCGCCTTCGCCGAGAAGTTCTTGAACTTCATCGTCGCCGAGGTGATCCACCACCACCAGAGCATCGCGTCGACCGGGTCGATCGAGGCCCAGTGAGCTACTCGCCGGGCGCCCTCCCCGACCAGACCTCCCGCACCTTCGTCGTCACCGGCGGCAACGCGGGCATCGGCTACTTCACCGCCGAGCAGCTCGCCTCCACCGGCGCGCACGTCGTGCTCGCGGCACGCAATGCCGGGAGAGCGGATGCGGCGGTGCGCTCGCTCCGCGCACGCGTGCCCGGCGCATCCGTCGACACCATCCCCCTCGACCTGACGTCTCTGGCGTCCGTGCGCGAGGCGGGCGCCCGGCTCGCAAACTACGGCCGCATCGACGGACTCGTGCTCAACGCCGGCATCACCTCGGGGTCGCGCCGTCGCGAGCTCACACACGACGGCTTCGAGACCACCTTCCAGAGCAACTACCTCGGGCACTTCGCCCTCACCGCCCTCGCCTGGCCGGCGCTCGCGCGCACCGCGGGCAGCCGCGTGGTCGGGCTGGGCAGCATCGCGGCCTCGCTCGTGCGGCTCGCGCCACACGATCTGCAGACCGCGGGGCGCTACGACTTCTTCCGGGCGTACGGGCTGTCGAAGCACGCGATCCACGGCTTCATCCTCGAGCTCGACCGCCGCGCGCGCCTCGCCGGTGCCCCGGTCTCGGCAGTGCTCGCGCACCCCGGCTTCGCGCTCGACGGTCTGTCGACGTTCCGGCCCGGCGTGATGGAGCCCACCTCGGTCGAGAAGCTGCGCGACCGGGCGCTCTTCGCGGGCGCCCAGGGCAAGAACCGCGGTGCGGCGCCGATCGTGCGCGCGCTGCTCGACCCCGAGGTGGTCGGCGGCGAGTTCGTCGGACCGGAATTCCTCGTCAAGGGACGCCCCGTTCTGCAGCAGCCTCCGGCCTCGAGCGCCTCGCCGGAGTTCGGCGGCCTGCTCTGGGCCATGTCGGAGGACTGGTCGGGAGTGGAGTTCCGGCCGTAGCGCGGCCTACTCAACCCGCGGAGGCCAGCACCGCCCCGAAGGCGTCGGCCAGCGTTCCGCGGTGCGCCGCGGCCAGCTCGTCGATCGTCGCGGTGAATTCGCCCTGCACTTCGAGCTCCCCCGAGTTGTCGGTCACGCCGATGCGCAGCACCGGGTAGCCGCGGCCCTCGCAGAGGCCTTGGAAGCGCACGTCGTCCTCGCGCGGAACCGACACGATCACGCGACCGGTCGACTCGCTGAACAGTGCGGTCGCGGCGTCGACGCCGTCGCGCTCCACGATCTCGGTGAGCCAGACGCGGGCGCCGACACCGAAGCGCAGCACCGCCTCGGCCAGCGCCTGCGCGAGGCCGCCGTCGGCGAGGTCGTGCGCCGACGCGATCAGGCTCTGCTCGCCGCCGGCGGCGATCAGCTGCGCGAGGCGCATCTCCGCACCGAGGTCGACGGCCGGCGGGCGTCCGCCGAGGTGGTCGTGAACGGTACCGGCCCAGGCCGAGCCGTCGAGCTCGAGCTTGGTGGTGCCGAGCAGGTAGATGTTGTTGCCCTCGTCCTGCCAGCCGCTCGGGATGCGCTTGGCCACGTCGTCGATAACGCCGAGCACGGCGATCACGGGGGTCGGGTGGATCGGCACGTCGCCGGTCTGGTTGTAGAAGGAGACGTTGCCGCCGGTGACGGGGATGTCCATCTCGAGGCAGGCGTCGCTGAGAGCCTCGACGGTCTGGCTGAACTGCCACATGACCTCGGGGTTCTCGGGCGAGCCGAAGTTGAGGCAGTCCGACACGGCGACCGGAGTGGCACCCGTCACGGCGACATTGCGGAAGGCCTCCGCGAGAGCGAGGCGGGCACCCTGGGCCGGATCGAGCTGGCAGTAGCGGCCGTTCGCATCCGTTGCAACGGCGAAGCCGAGTCCGCTCTCCTCGTCGATGCGCACCATGCCGCCGTCGTCGGGGAAGCTCAGGGCGGTGTTGCCCATCACGTAGCGGTCGTACTGGTTGGTGACCCAGCTCTTGTCGGCGAGATTCGGGCTGGCGAGCAGCTGAAGCGTCTGCTCCTTCAGCTCGTCGCCGGTGGTGGGGCGCTCGAGAGTGGCGGCGGTGTCGGCCTGGAGGGCGTCGATCCAGGTGGGGTAGGCGACCGGGCGGTCGTAGACGGGGCCGTCGACCGCGACGGTGCGCGGGAGGACGTTGACGATCTCCTCGCCGTTCCAGTTGATGATGAGGCGGCCGGTGTCGGTGACCTCGCCGAGCACACTGGTCTCGACGTCCCACTTCTCGACGACCTTGAGGAAGCCCTCGAGCTTCTCGGGGGTGACGATGGCCATCATCCGCTCCTGGCTCTCCGACATGAGGATCTCCTCGGCCGTCATCGTCGGGTCGCGCAGCAGCACCTTCTCGAGCTCGATGAACATTCCGCCGTCGCCGTTGCTGGCGAGCTCGGAGGTGGCGCAGCTGATGCCGGCCGCCCCGAGGTCCTGGATGCCCTCGACCAGCTTCTGCTGGAACAGCTCGAGGCAGCATTCGATGAGCACCTTCTCGGCGAAGGGGTCGCCGACCTGCACCGCGGGGCGCTTGGTCGGGCCGCCCTCGGCGAAGGTGTCGGAGGCGAGGATGGATGCTCCGCCGATGCCGTCCGCGCCGGTGCGGGCACCGAACAGCACGACCTTGTTGCCCACGCCGCGCGCGTTGGCGAGGTGCAGGTCCTCGTGCCGCAGCACGCCCACCGCGAGGGCGTTGACCAGCGGGTTCGCCTGGTAGACGGAGTCGAAGTAGGTCTCGCCGCCGATGTTCGGCAGGCCGAGGCAGTTGCCGTAGTGGCTGATTCCGGCCACCACACCGTGAACGACACGGGCGGTGTCGGGGTGGTCGATGGCGCCGAAGCGCAGCGCGTCCATCACGGCGACCGGGCGGGCGCCCATCGAGATGATGTCGCGCACGATGCCGCCGACGCCGGTCGCGGCGCCCTGGAACGGCTCGATGAAGCTCGGGTGGTTGTGGCTCTCGATCTTGAAGGTGACCGCCCAGCCCTCGCCCACGTCGACGACGCCGGCGTTCTCGCCCATGCCCACCATGAGGTTCTTCTTCATGCTCGGGCTGACCTTCTGGCCGAACTGGCGCAGGTAGTTCTTGCTCGACTTGTACGAGCAGTGCTCGCTCCACATCACCGAGTACATCGCGAGCTCGCCGCTCGTGGGGCGGCGCCCGAGGATGTTGCGGATCGCCAGGTACTCGTCCTCCTTGAGGCCGAGCGCGCCGTAGGGCTGCTCCTTGTTTGGGGTGACCTCGGCGTTGGCGACGGTGTCGGCGACAGCGCGCGCGGGAGTGGTGGAAACGTCAGTCACGGGGGCGATTCTCCTGATTTGAGCGGATGCAGCGACAGCGGATGCCGGAAGCCTCCAGTCTACCGGCGGGCCGGCTCGCGCGCCCCGTCCCGCACGCTGCGCGCCCGCGCCCCGCCCGCCCGGCCCCGTCGCGTCCCGGCCCGCCCGGCCCCGCACCCGTCCCGCCCCCGCACCCCGAGCATCCGCCCGCAACTTGCGGCAAACTGCTCCATCGGGCGCCGGATGCAGCGTTTTGCCGCAAGTTGCGGCGGCGACAGGGTCTCAGCGCCGCCATCCGCGGTCGCGCAGCGCGCGCGCCACCCGTTCGACGACCACCTCGGGCCGACCGAACAGCTGCCCCTTGCGCACGCGGATCACGGTGTACCCGGCCCGCACCAGCGCCTCGATGCGGCTCTCGTCGCGTTCGTACTGGCGGGAGTCGGTGCGATGCTGCTCCCCGTCGTACTCGACCACCACCCGCTGCTCGGCGAAGTACAGATCGACGCGCGCGAGCCAGCGTCCCGCGGCGTCGTAGAGGTCCTGCCCGAGCGCCGGCTCGGGGAGTCCGGCGCGCACGAGCACCAGCCGCAGTAGCGTCTCGGTGCGCGACTCCGCACCCTGCCTCACGTGGGGAAGCGCGCGGGCGGCGATGCCCGAACCGCGTCCGCGCCGTACCGCCACGGCGGCCTCCAGTCCGGCGATCGTCGTTTGCGGGCGGATGTCGTGCGGGTCGAGCACGGCGGGATCCAGCACGAAGTGGTCGCCGACCGCCACGAGCTCGTCGATCCCCAGGGCCGGGATCAGCGCGACCGCGGTCCAGGTGCTCGCCGCATCGCTCACCGGGAAGCCGAAGCGGTCGACGACGCGCAGGAGCGGCGAGGCGGACTGGTGCCCGATCACGCCGCGGCCCTCCGGAGCGCGGCGCGGTGCGGGTGTGCTCACGTGCAGCGCGGCGGATGCGTCGAAGCGAGCGGGCAGCGGCGCCTTCCACAGCCGCGCCGCCGTCTCGTGGCTGAAGAACTGGCCGGGCTTCAGCACCAGCGAGTAGGCGAGGCACCGCGCCACGAGCAGCGCGAACTCCTCCGCGTCCCGCGTGCTGGCGAAGGTGCCGTAGCTGCGGCCGGTGTCGAGGGAGGTGCCGGCGACGAGGCGCACCCCGTGGAACGGGCGCTCGAGGTCGCGGCCGCGCAGGCGCCCGGCGCCCACCCCGGCGCCGAGGGCGTCCCGCACAGTGAACGGCTCGAGCAGGAACCCGGGAGGGAGATTCTGGCGACTGGGCACGGTTCAGGGTGCCCCAGGCGCCCCGGCATCCGCTCGTCTTATCCACAGGGTGCGCCTGGGGGCGGAAACTTGCGGCCAACTGCTCTATCCGCGCTCGGCAGCAGCAGTCTGCCGCAAGTTAACGCGAGCCCAGCGGATGCGCCGCCCGGCCCACACACAGAGCGTCCAGACGCGCATCCCCTAGCCTTGGAACAACTTCCCGGTCGCCCAACGGTGCGCGCACACCCCACCTTACGGAGGACCCCCCATGCTCGATTGGCATTCCTGGCTCGGCATCGCGATCGCCGTCGTGATCGCGCTCGTGGCGGCGGTGGTCGTCGCGGCCATCACGAAGCTCATCGTCGTCGGCGCGACCAAGCGCCGCGAGTGGCCCCGCGCCCTCACCAAGAAGGCCCGCCACCCGTACCGGCTGCTGCTCGCGGTGGTCGCGGTCTGGTTCGCGGTCAACATCAGCGCGCCCGACATGGAGTGGGTCGACCACACCTTCCTCATCGCGCTGATCGCCACCGGCGCGTGGTTCGTCGGCGCGATGGCGGGGTTCGGCCTGGAGCAGGCGATGGGCCGCTACCGCATCGACGTGCCCGACAACCGCGTCGCCCGCCGCGTGCAGACGCAGCTCGCCATCGTGAAGCGCCTCGCCTACGCGGTGATCGTGATCGTGGCGGTGGGCTCGATCCTGCTCAGCTTCCCGGGCGTGCAGGCGGTGGGCGCGAGTGTGCTCGCATCCGCCGGCATCCTCTCGATCGTGGCGGGACTGGCCGCGCAGTCGACCCTCGCGAACGTCTTCGCGGGTGTGCAGCTCGCCTTCAGCGACGCCATCCGCGTCGACGACGTGGTGATCGCCGAGAAGGAGTGGGGCCGCATCGAGGAGATCACCCTCACCTACGTGGTCGTGCACATCTGGGACGACCGCCGCATGGTGCTCCCCTCCACCTATTTCACGTCGACCCCGTTCGAGAACTGGACCCGCTCGAGCTCCGAGCTGCTCGGCTCGATCGAGATCGACCTCGACTGGCGCGTCAGCCCGGTGGCCATGCGCGCCGAGCTCGAGCGGATCCTCGCGCGCACCGAGATCTGGGACGGCCGCGCGAGCGTGCTGCAGGTGACGGATGCCGTGGGCGGCTTCGTGAGAGTGCGCATCCTGGTGACGGCTGTCGACGCGCCCACGCTCTTCGACCTGCGCTGCTTCGTGCGGGAGCAGATGGTGGAGTGGCTGCAGACGCAGGACCCCGCGGCGATCCCGCGCACCCGCGTGCAGATGGTGGAGGAGCAGCCGCGCGCGAAGAGCCGCGCGGTGTCGACGTCCACCGACTCGATCGGGCTGTTCACCGGCAGTGCGGAGGCCGAGGAGCGGGCGATGAACCTCACCTCGTCGATCGACGTGATCACCGACGAGCAGGCCGCCCGCGCCAGGAAGACCGACTAACCGCCGACCGGCGGGCCCACGAGCAGCAGCAGGAAGAACACGATCGTCACCGCGCCGATCGCCACCACGAACGACAGGATCGGGTGGTTCAGCACGTAGAACAGTCCGCGGTTGAGGCGGTTCGTATCACGCGGGTCGTCGGTGGGGGCGGTGCGCCATCCGCCGTCGAGCAGGTTCTCGCGCTCGAGGCGGCGCTCCGCCGGGATGGTGGCGTAGGGCAGCACCGCGCTGAGCAGCACCATCCCGATGACCCGGGTCGACCAGCGCTGGTTCAGCGCGATCACGAGGGCCGCGGCCACATAGGCCAGGAACACGAAACCGTGCACGGCGCCGCCGATGCTGACGCCCACATCCGTCGTCTGCACCGCGTACTTGAGCAGCATGCCGATGATGAGCAGGGTCCACGAGATCGCCTCGGCGACGGCGAGGAGCTGGAAGAGCTGGCGGGGCGACAAACCGGGTGCGGTCCTAGGCCGAGACGAGCGAGCGGATGGCGCTGGTGAAGATGTCGAGACCGTCGACGCCCGAGCGCATGGCCGCGGACGTGTCCGGTCCGAAGCCGGCCTCGACCGCGTGCTCGGGGTGGGGCATGAGTCCCACGACGTTGCCGCGCTCGTTGGTGACGCCCGCGATGTCGTTGACCGAGCCGTTCGGGTTGACGCCGAGGTAGCGGAACACGACCTGGCCCTCGCCCTCGAGGCGCTCGATGGTGGCGGCGTCGGCGATGAATCCACCCTCGCCGTTCTTGAGCGGGATGGTGATCTCCGCGTTCGCGGCGAAGACGTTGGTCCAGGCGGTGTCGGTGTTCTCGACGCGCAGGCCCTGGTCGCGGCAGATGAAGTTGCCGTGGTCGTTGCGGATGAGTCCGCCGGGCAGCAGGTGCGCCTCGGTGAGCATCTGGAAGCCGTTGCAGATGCCGAGCACGGGCATTCCCGAGTTCGCGGCGCCGATGACCTCGGCCATGATCGGCGAGTGGGCGGCGATGGCACCGCAGCGCAGGTAGTCGCCGTAGCTGAAGCCGCCGGGGAGCACGAGGGCGTCCACACCGTGGAGGTCGTGGTCGCCGTGCCAGAGGGCGACGGGCTCGGCGCCGGCGAGACGCACGGCGCGCTGGGCGTCGCGGTCGTCGAGCGAGCCGGGGAAGGTGATGACGCCGATGCGCATTACGCGCCAGCGTTCTCGAGAACGGTGATCGACACGACGTCCTCGATCACCGAGTTGGAGAACATCTCGTCGGCGAGCACGCGCACCTCCTCGAGCACGGCGTCGTCGACCGCGTCGACGGTGAGCTCGAAGCGCTTGCCGATGCGCACCTCGGAGAAGGCGGACTTTCCGAGGCGGTGGAGGGCGCCGGTGACGGCCTTGCCCTGGGGATCGAGCAGGACGGCCTTGGGCATGACCTCGACGACGATTGTGGGCACGTGTAACTCCAGAGATCTCGCGCGTGGATTGACGGTAACCAGTCTAGCCGGTCGCGCGGTCGCGCCTCCTGAACGTGTCGAGCGCCCCCGCCGCCACCGCGTCGGCGACGGCGAACTCCGCCCAGTCGCGGTAGCCGACCGCGCTCGGATGGAACAGGTCGCTCGCGAAGAAGCCCTCGGTGTACGGCGGGGGAGGCGGCGACATGAACGCCCCGGGCGTGGCCGCGACCACCGCCCGCGCCCCGGCCTCGAGGCTGCGCGAGTGCAGGTAGAGGCTCCAGCGCAGCGGGTTCGGCAGCAGCACGAATCGGAAGAACGCCGGCAGCGACGACATGAGCAGCACGGCGTGCGGGCTCGCCGCCCGCAGCCGCGCCAGAACCTCCCGCAGGTCGCGCACGAAGGCCGCCCGCGAGCGGATGGTGAGCGCGTCGTTCGCCCCGATGCTCACGAAGACGAGGTCGTAGCTCTGCCGCGTGGCGGGGCGGATGAAGGTGGTCAGCAGATCCCGCGAGGTCGCGCCGTTCCTCCCCACCGCGTCCCAGGTCACGCCGCGACCGCTGTGCGCGGAGAGCAGTCGCGCCAGGTTTCCCGGCAGCGCCTCCTGCTGCGACGGCACGCCGACGCCCGCCACGGTGGAGTCGCCCAGCACGAGGAGCCGGATCGGGTCGGGACCGGCCAGCGTTCCCGACCAGGGGAGCGCGGCATCCGCTAACCGGGGTGTATCGCGCTTCAGGCGACGCGCCTGCACGAGCAGGGCGGGCGACAAGGGCACCATCACGAGTCGGCTCAGTCGCTGCAGCATGGTTGTCATCGTAAACTTCAGCGCATGGATACCGCTGGGCTGAACGACTTCATCGACAACAACGACTTCGCGGGGGTGGTGCTCATCCGCCAGGGGGAGCGCGTGATCTTCGAGTCGGCGACCGGCCAGGCCAGCCAGCGTCGCGAAGAGGCGATCACCATGGACACCCGTTTCGACACCGCCTCGATCACCAAGCTCTTCACCTCCGTCGCCGTTCTGCAGCAGGTGGCGGCGGGCAACCTCGACCTCGAGGCGAGCATCCACCACTACGTCGACCTCGCGGGGACCCGCATCCCGATCGAGGTCAACCTGCTCAACCTGCTCACCCACACGAGCGGCATCGCCGACGACGCCGACGAGGAGGCCGGCGAGGACTACGCCGAGCTCTGGGCGTCGCAGCCCGTGCAGGACTTCCTCGAGACGAAGGACTTCCTGCCGCTGTTCGTCGACAAGGAGCCGCTGGCCGATCCGGGCGACGAGGTGGCGTACATCAACGTCGGCTACATCCTGGCCGGGATGGCGCTGGAGAAGGCCACCGGCATGCCCTACCGCCAGTACATCTCCGAGGAGGTCTTCGCCAAGGCCGCCATGACGGAGTCCGGGTTCTTCGACCGGCGCGAGGCGACGCCGAACGTGGCCGAGGGCTGGGACCAGCAGCAGGACGGCACCTGGGTGAGCAACGAGACCAGCTACCCGCCCATCGGCTCGCCCGACGGCGGCGCGCACTCCACCGCCGGCGACCTGGTGAAGTTCTTCGACGCCGTGCGCGGCGGCGTGCTGCTGAACAAGGAGTACACCGAGGAGTTCCTGCTGCCGCAGGTGGAGCTCGATGAGGACACGGCCTACGGCTTCGGCCTCGAGTTCGACCTCGACGACGGCCAGGTGCGCTCCTACTTCTCCGACGGCATCAACGCCGGGGCCAGCGGCATCGTGCGCCACTACGTGGAGGAGGGCCTCGACGTGGTCGTGCTCTCGAACTCCGAGGACGGCGCCTGGGACATCATCACCGAGATCGACGAGCGGCTCGAGTAGCGCGGCTCCCGTTCCCGCTGGTCGACTTGGCCCTTCGTCGCGGCCTACTCAACCAGCGGGTGTGCCCGCGCGCACCGTGATCAGGTTGTTCCACGGGTCGCCGAAGCTCACCGCGCGGCCGTCGTCGCGCACCTCGTGGCCGAAGTGCGTGAGGCGCTCGCCGAGGGCGCCGATGTCGTCGGCGGTCGGCACCTGGATGTCGATCTGGGCGAGGCCGAGCGCGGGCAGGCGCGGGCCGGCACCCTTGCTGTTCCACACGTTCATCGCCATGTGGTGGTGGTATCCGCCGGCGCTCACGAAGAGGGCGCTGTCGCCGTACATGGTCGTGGCCTCGAAGCCGAGCTGGTTCACGTAGAACTCGCGGGCGCTCGCCACGTCGCCGACCTGCAGGTGCACGTGGCCCACGGAGGCACCGCCGATCATCGGGTCGAGCACGGCAGCCTCGGTGAGGTTCTCCTGCAGGAAGGCGTTCGGGTCGAGGTAGAGCGTGCTCATCTCGATCGAGCCGTGCGCCCAGCTCCACTCGCTGCGGTCGCGGTCCCAGTACAGCTCGACGCCGTTGCCCTCGGGGTCGGTGAAGTAGAAGGCCTTGCTCACCAGGTGGTCGGAGCTGCCCGTGAACGTCTGCGGGTACTTCTGCGCGACCGAGTAGACGGATGCCGCGAGGGCCGTCTCGGTCTCGAACAGGATCGCGGTGTGGAACAGTCCCGCGTCGCGCGGGCTCGCGTGCTTCAGCTCCGGGGCGTGCTGCAGGATCATCACCGGGGTCGTGCCGCGACCGAGCACGGCGATGTCGCCGTCGGCCGTGAGCACGCTGAGCGCCACGGCGTCCCGGTAGTACCGGGTCATCAGGTCGAGGTCGCCGACCTTGAGAGTCACCGCGCCCATCGAGGTGTCTGCGGCGAGGAGGTTGTTGTCGGTCATAGGACCACCCTACAACTAAGTTGTAGCAACAACCATTGGGTGCACTGTTAAAGCACCAACGGCCCGCCGTTCTGGGCAGCGGGCCGTTAGTTGTTAATGCTTCGGAGCCCCGGTAGGCATCGGATTGGAACTTCTCTAGAAAACTTTCTCGAAGCACACCGAGTCGTCGGAGTCGGCGTAGTAGCCGAAGTTCGCGATCCGCGTGTAGCCCTCGCGCGAGTAGAAGCGGATGGCGTCCGGCTGCAGAACGCCGGTCTCGAGAACGAGACGCGACCACCCCGCCTCGTGGCCGAAGAGCTCCAGCCGCGCGAGCAGCGCACTCGAGACACCGGAGCCGCGGTGCGACGGGTGCACGAACATCCGCTTGATCTCTGCATGGCTCTCGTCGAGGGTGCGCAGGCCGCCGCAGCCGACCGGCGTGCCGTCGTCGGCGAAGGCCACGAAGAAGGCGGTGATGTCGTCGCCGGTTGGCGCGGGGCCGGGCTCGCTCGGTCCGCCGTAGCGGCTCTCGATCTCGGCGCGCTGGGCCGCGCGCAGCATGACGCTCGCGGCGTCGTCCCACTCGACCCGGCGGATCTCCATCAGATCGTTGTGAGTCGCTCGATCAGCTCGCGGTAGCGGGCGGCGGTCTGCTCGACGATCTCCTGGGGGAGCTCGGGGGGAGTGCCCTCGCCGTTCCAGTTGGCCTTCAGCCAGTTGCGCACGATCTGCTTGTCGAAGCTCGCGGTGCGGTCGCCGGTGCCGTAGACCGCGGCATCCCAGTAGCGCGAGCTGTCGCTGGTGAGCACCTCGTCGCCGAGCGTGAGCAGGTTGGTCTCGGGATCGTTGCCGAACTCGAACTTCGTGTCGGCGAGGATGATGCCCCGTTCCTCGGCGATAGCGGATGCGCGGCTGAAGATGAGCAGCGAGAGGTCGCGGAGCGCAGACGCGATGGTCTCGCCCACGAGCTCGACGGTTCGCTCGAAGGTGATGTTCTCGTCGTGCTCGCCCATCGGGGCCTTCCACGCCGGGGTGTAGATCGGCTCGGGGAGCCGGTCGCCGTCGTGGAGGCCGGCGGGGAGGGCGACACCGCAGACGCTCTGGGTCTGCTGGTACTCGAGCCAGCCGGATCCGCTGAGGTAGCCGCGCACGACGCACTCCACCGGGTACATGTCGAGGGTCTTGGCGAGCATCGCGCGGTTCGCGATCTCGGCGGGGACCTCCGCGGGCACGTCTCCGGCCAGGTGGTTCGGAACCCCGGCCAGCTGCTCGAACCACCACATGCTCAGGGTGGTGAGCAGTTCGCCCTTGCCGGGGATGCCCGGCTCGAGCACGTGGTCGAAGGCGCTCACGCGGTCGCTGGCGACCATCAGCACCTGGTCGGGGTGCTCGACCGACACGTAGAGGTCGCGCACCTTGCCCGAGTAGTTCAGGCTCCACCCGGGAATCGCTTGCTGTTCCGTCATGTGACCATTATCGCTGCTCGGCCGAGCCCCGGCGGCGAGCTCTACTGGGCGACGCGCAGCGCGATGTCGGTGCGGTAGTGGCCGCCCTCGAGCTGGATGTGGCCGAGCGCCTGGTACGCCCGGGCCCGCGCCGTCGCGAAGTCCGCCCCGGTGGCCACGACGCTCAGCACGCGTCCGCCGGTGGCGATGTACTGGCCGTCGAGCACGGCCGTGGCCGCGTGGGTGATGTGCACACCCTCGACAGCGGATGCCTCGTCGAGGCCCGTGATGACACGTCCGGTTATCGGGGACTCCGGGTAGCCCTCGCTCGCGAGAACGACGGTGACCGCGACGTCGTCGGAGAACTTCGGGTAGGTGAGGCGGCCGAGACCGCCGGTGGCGGCCGCGTAGAGCAGGCCGCTCAGCGGGGTGACGAGCCGGGGCAGCACGACCTGGGTCTCCGGGTCGCCGAAGCGCGCGTTGAACTCGATGACGCGGGTGCCCTGCTTGGTGAGGATCAGGCCGCAGTAGAGCAGTCCGACGAACGGCGTCTGTTCGGCGGCGAGCTGGCGGATCGTGGGCAGCGCGATCTGCGCGATGACGTCGTCGACGAACTCCTCGTCGAGCCAGGTGAGGGGCGAGTAGGCGCCCATGCCGCCGGTGTTCGGTCCGTCGTCGTGGTCGTAGGCGCGCTTGTAGTCCTGGGCGGGCTCGAGCGGTACGACGCTCTCGCCGTCGCTGAGCAGGAAGAGCGACACCTCCTGGCCGGCGAGGAACTCCTCCACCAGCACCTCGCCGTGCTGCAGCCAGTACTCGGCGTGCGCGACGGCGGCGTTGCGGTCGGGTGTGACGAGCACGCCCTTGCCCGCGGCGAGACCGTCGGCCTTCACCACGTAGGGGGCGCCGTACTCGTCGATCGCGGCGACGGCCTGCTCGGGCGAGCTCGCACGCGCGGCGCGGCCGGTCGGTACGCCGGCCTCGTCCATGATCCGCTTCGCAAAGGTCTTGCTGCCCTCGAGAGCGGCGGCGGCCTTGTTCGGACCGAAGACGGGCACGCCGGCGAGGCGCAGCTTGTCGGCGACCCCGGCCACGAGGGGAGCCTCGGGGCCGATGACCACGAGCTCGATGCCGTTGTCGCGGGCGTAGTCGCGCACGAGGGAGGCGTTGGTGGGGTCGAACGCCACCACTTCGCAGACGGCGGCGATGCCGGCGTTGCCGGGGGCCGCGGTGATCTGGTGACCTGCGTCCTCGCTCAGAAGGGAGGTGATGATGGCGTGCTCGCGCGCGCCGGAGCCGAGAACAAGGATTCGCACCCGCCCAGCGTACCGGTCGCGTCGGCTCCGGGGCGTTTCGTATTACCGTTGCAGCATGGCCAAGGCACGCATCGACTCCGGAATCGGCGCGGCATCCGTGCGCACCGCGCTCGCCGGAGCGGATGTTTCACGTGACACATTGGCTACGGCAGTGCGCTTCCTGCTGCAGCAGCTCGCCGACGACGCGGAGGGCAACACCGTCGAGGTGCGCGTGCCGCCATTCGGCGCCGTGCAGTGCATCGAGGGCCCGCGCCACACGCGCGGCACCCCGCCCAATGTCGTCGAAACGGATGCCGTCACGTGGCTGGCCCTCGCGACCGGCAATCTCCCCTGGGCCGAGGCCGTGGCCGACGGGCGGGTGCACGCCTCCGGGCAGCGCGCCGACCTCAGCGACTACCTCCCGGTTATGGCTGCGACAATAGGGGCATGAGCAACACTGACGGCCCCGGCGACATCGACCCGCAGGACGCCGCTGACGAGACCGAAGTGCGCATTCGCCGCGCCCCCAAGTACTCCGCCTTCCTGATCGTCGGCGGCGGACTCGGCGCCGTGATCACCTTCATCCTCACCGCGATCTTCCCGGTGGACCCGCAGGTGGGCTTCGGCGCCCTGTTCGGCTACTTCGCGCTCTACGGCGTCACCGCCGGTGTGCTGGTCGGCGCCCTGGTGGCGCTCGTCCTCGACCGCGTGACCGCGCGCCGCTCGCGTCCGGCCACCGTCGTCACGACGCTGTCGGATCCCGACGAGGCCGCCGCAGATGCGGCAGCCGAGGCGCGGTACGCGGCCGAGGAGGCGGCGGAGGCCGCCGCGGAGGCGCGGGCGGCCGAGGCGGCGCAGGCGCAGGCCGTCCCGCCTGCTCAGCCCGCGGCATCCGCTGACCCGGCCGACGGCACGACCGGCAGCACGGGCACGCCCCGGGCCTAGCCCGGCGTCCCTGGGCAGTACACCTAGCTCAGCTGGTTCGCCTCGACCCAGGCCAGGTACTCCGGTGAGACCGTGCCCGTGACGTAGTCGCCGGTGAAGCAGCTCATCTCGAGGGCGGTGACGTTCGAGCCCTCCAGAATGGCGGCCTGCATGTCGGCGACCTCCTGGTAGATCAGGTAGTCGGCGCCCAGCTCGGTGGCGATCTCGGGGATGCGGCGTCCGTGCGCCACGAGCTCCTGCCGCGACGGCATGTTGATGCCGTACACGTGGGGGAAGCGCACGGGCGGGGCGGCCGAGGTGAAGGTCACCTTGTTGGCGCCGGCGTCGCGGGCCATCTGCACGATCTCCTTGGAGGTGGTTCCGCGCACGATCGAGTCGTCGACGATCAGGATGTTCTTGCCGCGGAACTCGCTGCCCATCGCGTTCAGCTTCTGCTTCACGCTCTTCTTGCGCTCCTCCTGGCCGGGCATGATGAAGGTGCGGCCCACGTAGCGGTTCTTGTAGAAGCCCTCGCGGTACTCGATGCCGAGCTTCTGCGCGACCTGCATGGCGGCGGGGCGCGAGGAGTCGGGGATCGGCATGACCACGTCGATGTCGCCCATCGGCGTGTACTGCGCGATCGTGTCGGCGAGGCGGTCGCCGAGGCGCAGGCGCGCGTCGTAGACCGAGATGCCGTTCATCACGGAGTCGGGGCGCGCGAGGTACACGTACTCGAAGGAGCACGGGATCAGGCGCGGGTTCGGGGAGCACTGCTTCGAGAACATCTCGCCGCCGCGCGTGATGAAGACCGCCTCGCCGGGGGCGACGTCGCGCACGACCTCGTACCCGCCGCTCTCCAGGACGAGCGACTCCGAGGCGACGATCCACTCCTCGCCGACGAGGCCGGCGGGGCGCTTGCCCAGAATAAGGGGGCGGATGCCGAAGGGGTCGCGGAATGCGAGCAGGCCGTGTCCGGCGATCATGGCGATGGCGGCGTAGGAGCCCTCGACGCGCTCGTGCACGCGGGAGACCGCGTTGAACACCTGGTCGGGGTCGAGGTCGGCGCCGGAGACCTGCGCCTGCAGCTCGTGCGCGAGCACGTTCACCAGCAGCTCGGTGTCGCTGGTGGTGTTGAGGTGGCGACGGTCGACGTCGAACAGCTCGCGGGTGAGCTCACGGGTGTTCGTGAGGTTCCCGTTGTGGATGAGCGTGATGCCGTAGGGCGCGTTCACGTAGAACGGCTGGGCCTCCTGCTCGTTCGACGCGCTGCCCTTGGTGGCATAGCGAACGTGGCCGATGCCCATGTTGCCGAGCAGGCCGCGCATGTCGCGGGTGCGGTACGCCTCGCGCACCTGCCCCTTGGCCTTGGTGCTGTAGAAGGTGCTGCCGTCGGCTGTGGAGATACCCGTCGAGTCCTGACCGCGGTGCTGCAGAAGCAGCAGAGCGTCGTAGACCAGTTGGTTAGCCGGCTGGGAAGAAACGATGCCAACAATGCCGCACATGCGGTATGAGCTCCAGACCGTAGAGTTGGGGGGATATATACAGTCTTTCACGTTGCGGATGGGATCTCTGGCATGAGTAACAAGTACGCGGAGGCCGGAGTCGACACCGCAGCCGGCGACCTGGCAGTCGAACTGATGAAGGCCGCCGTCTCGGCGACCCACACTTCGGCTGTGGTCGGGGGTTTCGGTGGGTTCGCGGGCCTCTTCGATGTCTCGGCGCTGAAGAACTTCGAGCGTCCGCTCCTCGCGACATCGACCGACGGCGTCGGAACGAAGGTGGCGATCGCCCAGGCGCTCGACAAGCACGACACCATCGGGCAGGACCTCGTGGGCATGGTGGTCGACGACATCATCGTGGTCGGAGCCCGCCCGTTGTTCATGACGGACTACATAGCCTGCGGCCGGGTGGTGCCCGCGCGCATCGCCGACATCGTCAAGGGCATCGCGCTCGCCTGCTCGGCCACCGGCACCGCCCTCGTCGGCGGCGAGACCGCCGAGCACCCCGGTCTGCTCGGCCCGGACGACTACGACGTGGCCGGCGCGGCCGTCGGTGTCGTTGAGGCAGCGGATGCCCTCGGGCCCGAGCGCGTTCTCGACGGTGACGTCGTCATCGCGATGGCCTCGTCCGGACTGCACAGCAACGGCTTCTCCCTGGTGCGCCACATCCTCAGCCAGAAGGGCATCGGCTACACCGACACCTCGGCCGACCTCGGCGGCGTCGTCGGCGAGGTCCTCCTCGAGCCGACGCGTCTCTACACCAGCCCGCTGGTGAGTGTCATCGACGAGCTCCCCGGCAGCATCCACTCCCTCAGCCACGTCACCGGCGGCGGAATCGCGGCCAACCTGGCCCGCGTGCTGCCGATCGGCTCCTGGGTCGAGGTCGACCGCTCCAGCTGGTCGCCCGACCCGGTGTTCCGCGTGCTCGCCGACATGGGCGGCATGAGCCTCGAAGAAACCGAGGGCACCTGGAACCTGGGCGTCGGCATGTTCGCCGTCGTCGCAGCGGATGCCGCGGACTCGGTCATCGCGTCGATTCAGGCGGCGGGCATCGCCGCGTGGGTGGCCGGCACGGTCACCGTCGGAGAGCGCTCGCTCGCCGGCTTCGAGCAGGGCGCCAAGGGCGTCAACGGCGGAGCCGTGCGGCTCGCGGGCGCGTTCGCGTAGCCGCGCACACCCCGCACCCCTGCACACAGACTTGCGGCGAACTGCTCTATCCCGACCGGGATGAAGCAGTTCGCCGCAAGTCTGTCAGGCGTCGCCGGACTCAGGCGCTGTTGCGCTCGTCGTCCGCCTGGTAGCTGCCCGGAATGTACTCGTCGTCTTCGTCGTCATCCTCATCGGAGTCCTCGGCGGCCGAGGTCGCTCCAGAACCCGACACGTACTCGGGCCAGGCCGCGAGGTCGTCTTCGAGTCGCGGGTCTCCGGGCTCGCCGGAAGTGCCGAGCTCTTTTTGGAGAGCTCCGTAGTTGGTGTCAGGACTGAAGTACTTAAGGTCTCTCGCGACCTTCGTGTGCTTCGCCTTTTGACGGCCTCGCCCCATGCGTGACCCCCTCATGAATCAGTCCGAAGGGAACCAGTTGAGGTTCCGGGAATATGCGAACAGAGATCGTACGAAAAGTAGAGTGCAGTTTAGCACGCAGGGTCAGCGGGTAACGTTGTCGGGTGACCTCTGACAGCACCGACACCTCAGTTGTCGTTATCGGTGGTGGCCAGGCGGGACTCTCCGTCTCCTACTACCTGAAGCGACTCGGCCTCGACCCCGGAAACGAGTTCGTGGTGCTCGACCGCGGCCCGGGAACGGGAGGTGCCTGGCAGTTCCGGTGGGACGCCCTGAGAATCGGCTCCGCGCACCGCATCAACGACCTCCCCGGCATGGACGAGATCGGCATCAGCTTCTCCACCGCCGACCGCACGCTGCCCGCGAAAGACGTCGTCGCCGACTACTACGCGCAGTACGAGGAGCACTACGGGTTCCAGATCGTGCGCTCCGCCGCGGTCTCCCGTGTCGAGAACGCGGGCGACCGCATGCTCGTCACCTTCAGCGGCGAGCAGGGCGACGAGGTCGTCTCCACCGACATCGTCATCAACGCCACCGGAACCTGGGGCTCGCCCTTCATCCCCTGGTATCCCGGCCGCGACTCCTTCGCCGGCCGCCACGTGCACACGGCCGAGTACCGCGACGCCGCGGAGTTTGCGGGACAGAAGGTCGTCGTCGTCGGCGGCGGAACATCCGCTATCGGCTTCCTGCTCGAACTGGAGTCGGTCGCGGAGTCGACCACCTGGGTGAGCCGGCGTCCGATCGAGTTCCTCGAGGACGGCGAGCTCAACCTCGAAGCCCGCGTCGAGGCGGTGGCCGCGCAGGACGAGGCCGCCCGCGCCGGCCGCGCGCTGCCCAGCATCGTGAGCGGCACCGGCGTTCCCCGCACCCGCCGCATCCAGGCCGGCATCGACCGCGGCCTGCTCGCCGCGCGCCCGATGTTCTCCTCGATCGAGCCCGGTGGTGTGCGCTGGTCGAACGGGTCGTTCCAGGAAGCGGATGCGATCATCTGGTCGACGGGATTCCGTCCGGAACTGCGCCACCTCGCCCCGCTCAAACTGCGCGAGCGCGAGGGCGGCATCATCGTCGCCGGCGGCTCGTCGTGGAAGGAGCCGCGCATCTTCTTCGCCGGCTACGGCCCGCAGGCCTCGACGATCGGCGCCAACCGCGCCGGCCGCTCGATCGCCCGCCAGGCCGTTGCGACGCTGTCGAGGCTGAAGCGCGTCGAGCGCGAGGAACGCGACGCCGCCGAGGAGCAGCAACGCCTCGAAGAGCGGATGCGCCAGAACGCCGTCGCCTCCGAGGCAGCGCGCGCCGCGGCCTTCGTGGCGGCCGCCGAGGCCGAGCGTGCGGCCGCGGCCGCGCAGATCCCCGCCCTGGTCGAGCCTCCCGAGCGCTACGCGGCGCCGACCGCGCCCGCCGCGCCGGCTGAGGCTGTTGTGCGAACTGAGCCGGCTGCGCCCGCCGAGCCGGCTGTGCCGGACGAGCCCGTCGAGAGTTCCGACCCTTCCGACACCGTCGAGCCCGTCGACGCCTCCGACACCGTCGCGATCGACATCGTCCCCGCCGCCGCAACCGCAACCGACGAGACCGAGGCCGAGACCGAGACCGAGACCGAGGCCGCCGCCCCGGAGCCCGCGCCCACACCCTTCCCCTGGATCGCGCCCGAAGAAATCCCCGCCGACAGCTCCACCGCCCGGGTGTGGCCGCTCGCGACGGGCTACCCGGTGCCGCCGTCTGCCCCGAGCGCGGCTGCGGAGCCGGCAGCCGAACTCGAACCGGCGACAGGCACCGAGCCCGCGCTCGACCCCAAGGCCGAGGGCGCCGAGCTCACCCCCGACGACACCGAGGTTCTCGCGCACCTCCCCGAGCTGGGCGACGAGGTGATCGTCGTCGACGATCCCGACTCCCTCTCGATGGCGGAGCTGCTCGAGCACATCAACGCGCCCGAGGGCATCGCGATGCCGGAGTCGTCCCCGACGCCCGACTACGCGCCCTCGCCGGAGTGGGACGTCGCTCCGGCGCCCGAGCCGTACATCGCAGAGCAGCCCGCCGAGGCCCCGGCCGCCACCGCACCGCCCGAGCCCGTCTCCGCCGCCTCGCATGTGATCGAGGCCCCGCACTGGTTCACCGACGACCACGCACCGGGCTTCTTCGACGAGGCGCCTTCATCCGCTTCGGACGATCACGTCCCCGCTCACTCGACCGCCCAGCAGGAGCCCGAGGTGCCGCACTTCCGCAGCAGTTTCTCGCCGCCCGAGGTCGACTTCGCGCCGTTCCTGGACACCCTGCCCGAGCCGCGGGTCGACGAGCAGCGTGCCCCGACCGCACACGAGCCCGAGCAGCCGCACTTCCGCAGCAGCTTCTCGCCGCCGGAGGCCGATTTCCCGACCTTCTTCGGCACGCTCTCGGTGCCGCCGGCCCCCGACTCCGACGCGTCCGCCGCGCCCGATGCGGACGGCGACACGAACGAGCTCACCGCCGACCCGCCGCGCACGCCCCGCCACTGACCCGCACGAACGTCCTCGGCCGCCCCGCCGCCGCGTGGTCGCACATCGACCCTCCTCACGACGAAACGGGTCGATCTGCGACCAGCGGATGCGCCGCGCCCGCCGCACGGGACGTCTTGCGCCGCGTGCCCGTCGGCCTGGCGATCGCGTGGTCGCGAATCGACCACCTCCGCGACGAATCGGGTCGATTTGCGGCCACCCGATACGCGGCGCCCGATACGCGGCGCCCGATACGCGGCGCCCGCGACGCACCACCCGCGCCCGCCAGGCACCCCAAGTGACCGTGCGCGAACGCCCGCCTGCCCGCCCTCAGCGCAGTAGCAGGAACGCCCCCGCCGCCGCCCCGATGCCCACCGCGAGGTTGGCGCCGACGTTCAGCGCCGCCGGCCGGAGCCGCCCGTCGAGCGCGAACTGCACCGTCTCCACGCTGAAGGTGCTGAACGTGGTGAGTCCGCCGCAGAGTCCGGTGAGCAACACGAGGCGCAGGTCGTCGGAGACGGTCGCGCGGTCGGCGAGTGCGAGCACACCGCCCCCGATCGCGGATCCGACCACGTTCACGACGAAGACCCCCCAGCCCGCCCGGCGCGCGAGCAGCCTCGAGATTCCGTAGCGCACCGTGGCGGCCAGCGCGCCGACGACCATGATCGTGAGCGCGAGCACGACGGTCATTCGGCCGCCGCCGACGTGCCGGAGCCAGCGCCCGCCCGAGCAGCGCCCGCCCGCAGCCCCGCCCACGCCGCACCCAGCCCGAGCACCACGGTCACCACCAGGTACCCCGCCGCGACGGCCCACTCCCCGGCGTCGGCCAGCGCCACCAGCGACACGGCGACGGCCGAGAAGGTGGTGAACGAGCCGAGCAGGCCCGGTCCGAGCAGCGCCTTCAGAGGGGCGGATGCGCGCGGCCAGAGCCACGCGGTGAGCAGGCCGAGCGAGAATGCGCCGACGAGATTGATGAGCAGCGTCGAGACCGGGAAGTCGCTGTCGCCGTGCGGCACGGCGAGGTCGAGCAGCAGTCGGAGGAGGGTTCCCACGAGTCCGCCCGCGAAGACGGCGAGGAGGGAGCGCATGACCCTACTGTCGCACGGTCGGATCGTCCGCCGGAGACGCGGAGGAGGAGGCATCCGGATCCGCCACCACCACGGGCACCGGGGCCCCCGCGTCGACGAGGCGCGATCCCGCGGCCCGCTGCACGATGCGCACCGGCTCGCCGCGGCGGTCCTGCCCGGGCAGCGGACGCTGCGGCCGGGTGTAGAGCGCACGGCTGGAGTCGAGCAGCCACGGCACGAGCGCCACGGTCACGCCGGGGCAGAGCAGCAGCTTGTGGCGGATGCGCCGGGCCTTGTGGTTGTGCAGCAGGCTCTCCCACCAGTGCCCCACGATGTACTGCGGCGTGTAGACCGTGACGATCTCCGAGCCGTTCTCCTCGCGGTGCATCTTGATGTACTTGATCAGCGGCATGCTGATGTCGCGGTACGGCGAGGCGATGATGCGCAGCGGCACACCGATGTTCTGCTGCGCCCACTGCCGCTCGAGCAGCAGCGACTCCTCCTCGTCGATCGACACGTGCACGGCCTCGAGCGAGGCGTGCCGGGCGGCGATCGCGTAGTCGAGCGCCTTCAGCGTGGGCTTCTGCATCTTGCCGACGAGCACGATCGCGTGGTCGCCGCTCGAGCCGAACTCGGTGGTGTTGTCGACCGCGATGTCGCGCTCGACCTTGCCGTAGTAGCGGTTGATGCGCAGCATCACCAGGTACAGCACCGGCATGATCGCGAAGACCAGCCACGCGCCGTGGGTGAACTTAGTGATGGTCACGATCACGAGAACGGTGGCGGTGAGCAGGGCGCCCACCGTATTGATCGCGCGGGAGCGCTGCACCTGCTTGGGGTTGGCGCATCCGCTTCTCAGCATTTTTGTCCAGTGCACGATCATGCCGGTCTGCCCGAGGGTGAAGCTCACGAAGACGCCGATGATGTACAGCTGGATCAGCTGCGTGAGGTTGGCCTGGTAGACGATCAGGATGACGGCGGCGACGAAGCCGAGCGCGAGCACGCCGTTCGAGTAGACGAGGCGGTCGCCACGGGTCGAGAGCGACTTGGGGGCGTACTTGTCGCGGGCCAGAACCGAGCCGAGCAGCGGGAAGCCGTTGAAGGCGGTGTTCGCGGCCAGCAGCAGCACGAGCGCGGTGGCGGCCTGGATGACGAAGAACATGATCGATCCGTCGCCGAAGACGGCGGACGCCAGCTGTGCCATCACGCTGCGCTGCGGGTTGGTGAGGCAGTCGACGAAGCCCTCGAGGTGGCAGGCGTTCTCGGCGTAGTGCACACGGCTGGTGAGCGCGAGGATCATCACGCCGATGAAAAGCACGATCGCGATCCCGCCCATGAGCACCAGGGTCTGCTGCGCGTTCTTCACCTTCGGGCGGCGGAAGGCGGGCACGCCGTTCGCGATCGCCTCCACCCCGGTGAGCGCGCTGCAGCCGCTCGCGAAGGCGCGCAGGAGCAGTAGCACGAAGGCCACCTGCGTGAGGCTCTCGCCCTGCACCGTGTAGTGGGCGCTCTCGGCCACGGCCGGGTCGCCGAGCGCGAGGCGCACGATCCCGGTGACGATCATCACGCCGACGCTGCCGATGAACAGGTAGGTGGGCAGTGCGAAGGCCTTGCTCGACTCGGCGACGCCGCGCAGGTTGATCGCGGCGAGTACCACGATGAAGCCGACGGCGAGCTCCACGCGTGCCACGTTGAGCTCGGGGAAGGCGGAGATGATGTTGTCGACGCCGCTGGCCACCGAGACGGCCACGGTGAGGATGTAGTCGACGAGCAGAGCGGATGCGACGACGAGGCCGGCCTTCTCGCCCAGGTTCTTGTGCGCCACCTCGTAGTCGCCGCCGCCCGAGGGGTAGGCCTTGATCAGCTGCCGGTAGGAGGCGACCACCACGATGAGCAGCACGACCACGGCGGCGGCAACCCAGGGCGCGAACGACAGGAAGGCGAGTCCGCCGAGCGTGAGGATCAGCAGCAGCTCCTGCGGCGCGTAGGCCACGGAGGAGAGCGGGTCGCTCGCGAAGATCGGCAGCGCCAGGTGCTTGGGAAGGAGCTGCCCCTCGAGCTTCTCGGAGGGGAGGGGGTCGCCGATCAGCCATCGCTTCGGAGACCGCACGTCGTTAGTCACGAGGGGCGAGCCTACTCCCGTTGCCGCCGCCCGGCGCCACTTTGTTTCGACCTAGAATTCAGCAATGACACGAGCCGGAGCGAAGCGACGGATCCGCTGGTGGTGGATCGTTCTCGCGGCCCTCGTGGTGGTGCTCGTGCCGGTGGCGTTCGTGGTGGTTCCGATCCTCGTTCATGAGAACCAGGGACTGAGCGGACAAGCGGATGCCGGGCCCGGCTGGCCGACGAGCGTCACCGCCACGGGAGACGACGGTCGCACCCGCTCCTTCGACGTGTTGTCTGCTGAGGTGGGCGCATCCGCAGCTTCCCACCAGCTCGACACCTCGGCGCTCGCCGAGGGCGACCGGATCGTGGTGAGCGGCACCGGCTACGACCCCTCCCGCGGAATCTACGTGGCGATCTGCAAGATCCCGGAGACGGCGGGCGACAAGCCCGGGCCGTGCATCGGCGGGGTCCCCGACCAGGAGGGTGCCGGCGAGGTGGGCGCGGTGGACTACGCCCCCAGCAACTGGATCAACGACGACTGGGCGTGGAAGCTCTTCGGCGCCCGCAGCTTCGACGACCGCGACGCGGGAACCTTCACGGCGTACATCGAGGTGGGGCCGCCGGTCTCCGACGAGCTCGACTGCACGGTCGACGAGTGCGGCATCTTCACACGCAACGACCACACGGCGCTCACCGACCGCGCGCAGGACCTCTACGTGCCGGTGGCCTTCGCCCCCTGACGCCGGTAGCGTGCTTCGCATGCCCATCGCACTGTACAACGTCGGGATCGCCGTCCGTGACATCGAGGAGGCCGTCGCCTTCTTCACCGACCTCGGTCTCGCGGTCGTCGGACGCGACACCGTGAGCGGCGAGTGGGCGGACACCGCGGTCGGCCTCGACGGCAACCACGCCCGGATCGCGATGCTGCAGACGCCGGACGGTCGCGGCCGGCTCGAGCTCTTCGAGTACATCCACCCCGAGGCGATCGAGACGCAGCCGACGCGGCCGAACGAGATCGGCATGCACCGCGTCGCGTTCTCGGTCGACGACATCGACGAGGCACTCGCAATCGCGGCGAGGCACGGCTGCCTGCCGCTGCGCGGGGTGGCCACCTACGGCGACGTCTACAGGCTCTGCTACCTGCGCGGCCCGAGCGGCATCATCGTGATGCTCGCGCAGGATCTGCGGAAGAACCAGGATCTGCGGGAGTCGTGACGGGCGACGCTCAGGCGGCGACGCGCAGCGCCGCGCGCAGCTGGCGCAGGCCGTCGTCGAGCCGCGCCTCCGCCACGTCGACGGGAACGCCGAGGAGGTCGGCGACCTGCTCGGGGCTGAAGCCGGCCGAGCAGCTGAGGTGGATGGACTGGCGGTGCTGTGCCGACAGGGACTCGAGCGCTTCTGCCGCATTCTCGAGGTCGATGGTGCGGTTCATGGTGCTGTGGTTCTGCATGGTGGAACTAACTTTTCGTGACTGATGAAGATGCAGCGCAGCGTTGCGCGCCAGTGTTCTTCGGCGATGGGTTTATTCAAGGGCGTGATCGACCGGGATGCTCCCGGTGCGAAAGGCGGCTCCGGCCATGGATGGGGGCAGCGGAACAGTGCTCTGTGAGGAGCGCGGCGCGAGCGGTGATAACGCATCGTGCGGGTGGCAGCCGGTTCGTATGAACTCGACGTGCAACCAGCAACACTAGTACATACCTACGAACAAAGCGAGAAACCGGCGAAATTAGATCGGGGCGAGAAATATCTCTGGCGGAGGCGAGCGGAATTTGAGAAGCTACGCGAGTCGCTGTTTTCGAGCGGCTCTCCACCCGCACTCGTTACAAGGGAGTAACAATGCCTTCACGCGGTCTCGCGCGCCCGGTCCGTTCACGATTCCGCGCACTCGTCGCGGCATCCGCTGCAAGCCTCCTGGCGGTGGGCACCCTCGTGGGCGTCACCCCGGTCGCCGCGGCCGAGCCGGATCTCGCGCGGGTCGGAACCGTCAGCGCCTCCGCCGAGCAGAACGACGCCGACGGCAGCTTCCCGGCGCAGAACGCCATCGACGGCAACGACACGACCCGCTGGGCCAGTGGCAACGGGCCCGACGACGACGTGGTCTTCACCGCCTCGCTCACCTCCGACCTCGGCTCGGTGGCGACCCTCACGGGGGTGAGCATCCTCTGGGAGGCCTCCTACGCGGTCGCCTACGACGTGCAGGTCGCCACCGTCGACCCGGAGAACCCGGCGAGCTGGTCCACCGCGAAGTCGGTCACCGCGTCGAACGGCGCCGACGACGCGATCGTCTTCGACGCCCCGGCCGAGGCCCGCTACGTGCGCCTCAGCCTGCTGCAGCGCAGCGCCGCCACCTGGGACGCCGCGCGCCCGCACTGGTACGGCTACTCGATCTACACCTTCCAGGTGCACGGCGCCTTCGCCGTACCCAACGTGGGATTCGACGCGGCGAGCTCGTCTGTCGCAGCCGGTGACGCGGCATCCGTTTCCGTCTCTCTCACCGGGCCCTCCGACGAGGCCCAGACCGTGCGTGTCACCAGCAGCGGCGGAACCGCCGTGCCCGGCACCGACTTCACCGCCGTCGACCAGCTGCTCTCCTTCGCTCCGGGCGAGACCAGCACGTCGGTGTCCGTACCCACCGTGAGCCGCGGCGCCCTCGCGCCGGCCACCACCACCGTGCTCACCCTGAGCGAGCCGAGCGACGGCATCGCCCTCGGCGCGCGCTCCACCTCGACGCTCACGATCACCCCCACCGGCGACCTGCCGAACAGCGGCCCGTCGACCGTTTTCCAAAACTTCGAGGCCGGCGTGCCCGCCGACTACACCACCTGGGCGAGCAACGACTCCGTGAAGCCCGTGCTGACGACGAGAGCGGATGCGACGCGCGAGTCGTCGGATCCGGCCAACGACGTGCTCGTCGCGACCGTCGGAGGCGTTCCGACCGGCAGCGACTGGTTCGGATTCACCAACGACACCGCGCCCGCCAACTGGTCGGACTCCGACGGCTTCAGCTTCTGGTTCCTCGGCACCGGCAGCGGCAAGACGCTCGGCTACGAGCTCAAGAACGGCAACCAGATGTTCGACCGCACGGTCGTCGACGACTCGGTCGGCTGGCGCCAGGTGAGCGTGCTGTTCTCGGAGCTGCGGCTGAAGAACGCTCCCAGCGACCCGGCGCGCTTCCTGTCCTCGGCATCCACCGGCTTCGCCGTGACCCTCACCGGCCTCGGCGCCGGCACCTGGGCGTTCGACGACTTCGCGCTCTTCGACCGGGCGTTCCTGCTCGAGGACTTCCAGGGCGACGTGACCGTGAACACGCCGCCGATCGGCTTCTTCACCTGGGGTTCGCAGAACGACCTCGTCTCGCTCGGCGTCGAAAACCGCGAGCGCGGCGACGTCGCCGACAACCGCGTTCTCGCCGGCAGCTACCAGATCCCCTCCGGCGGCTACGGCGGCTTCAGCGACAACCTCGCCGTCTCGCAGGACTGGAGCAGCTTCAAGGGCATCCGCTTCTGGTGGTACGCCTCGCAGGCCAGCAACCCCGCCTCGCCCACGGCCGGCGACGACATCAAGGTGGAGATCAAAGACGGCGGGCCCGACGCGGAGCACTCCGAGCTCTGGTCGATGACCTTCAAAGACAACTGGGGCAGCTCCACCAGCCGCTGGAAGCTGGTCGAGCTCCCATTCTCGAGCTTCAGTCTCGGCTCCTACCAGCCGGGCAACGCGCAGACGCAGAACGGCACGCTCGACCTCACCTCGGCCTGGGGCTTCGCTCCCACGCTGACCCCGGGCAAGGCCTCCGCCACCGGCTGGGCCATCGACGACGTGGCCCTCTACGGCACCCCGTCGAGCGCGCCGGTCACCGTCACCTCCACGGAGGACGTCTACCTGGTCGACGCGGGCGAGACCGCCAGTGTCACGCTGACGCTCACCACGCCGACCGGCGATCCGCTCGGCAACGCCCTCTCCGTCGCCTACTCGGCCGGAACAGGCACCGCCCAGGCGGGCACCCACTTCACCGACTTCTCCGGAAACGTCGTGTTCCCGGCGGGCAGCGAGTCGGGCGCGACGCAGAGCTTCGACGTGGCGACCCTCGCCACCCCGGGCGGCGACGAGTCCCGCAGCATCCCGATCGTGCTCGCGGCGAGCGGCGCCCAGGTGCCGGTTACTCCGCCGCGCGTGGTGATCAACGCGCACGACCTGCCCTACCTCGACACGAACCTCAGCACCGAGGCCCGGGTCGACGACCTGATGGCGCGCATGAGCCTCGCCGAGAAGGTCGGCCAGATGACGCAGGCCGAGCGCCTGGGCCTCAAGAGCGTCGACCAGATCTCGACCCTCGGCCTCGGCTCGCTGCTCTCGGGCGGCGGATCCGTTCCCGCCCAGAACACCCCGGAGGGCTGGGCAGACATGATCGACGGCTACCAGCGCCAGGCGCTGTCGACCTCGCTGCAGGTGCCCCTGCTCTACGGAGCGGATGCGGTGCACGGTCACAACAACGTGGTCGACGCCACGATCTTCCCGCACAACATCGGGCTCGGCGCCACGCGCAACCCCGACCTCGTGCAGCAGATCAGCGAGACCACCGCGAGCGAGACCAAGGCCACCGGCGTCAACTGGGCCTTCGCCCCGTGCCTGTGCGTCACCCGCGACGACCGCTGGGGCCGCGCCTACGAGTCCTTCGGCGAGGACCCGGCGCTGGTGAAGATCTTCGCCGAGCCCACCACCGTCGGCCTGCAGGGCGCCGACCCGACCGACAAGTCGGGCGACTCCGAGGTGCTCGCCACCGCGAAGCACTGGGCGGGAGACGGCGGCACCGCCTACGACCCGGCGAAGCTGGCCACCGGCGGCTACCCGATCGACCAGGGGCTCACCACGGCCCCGTCGCTCGAGGCCTTCGTGACCACCCACGTCGACCCGTACCTGCCCGCGATCGCGGCCGGCGTGGGCTCGATGATGCCCTCGTACTCCGGCGTCGACCTTGGCGACGGCGACGTGCGCATGCACGAGAACACCCTGCTCAACACCGAGCTGCTGAAGGGCGAACTCGGCTTCGAGGGCTTCCTCATCAGCGACTGGGAGGGCATCGACAAGCTGCCGGGCGGAACGTACGCCGAGAAGGCCGTGCGCTCCGTCAACTCGGGCCTCGACATGGCGATGGCGCCGTACAACTTCGCCGACTTCATCACGAGCATCGAGACGGCGGTCGGCACGGGCGCCGTGGCGCAGAGCCGGGTCGACGACGCGGTACGCCGCATCCTCACCCAGAAGTTCGAGCTCGGGCTGTTCGAGAACGCGATCACCGACCGCGCCAATGCGGCGGCAGTCGGCTCGGCCGAGCACCGCGCGGTGGCCCGCCAGGCGGCCGCCGAGTCCCAGGTGCTGCTGAAGAACGACGGCGTGCTGCCGCTGGCCAAGGACGCGTCGATCTACGTCGCGGGATCCAACGCCGCCGACCTCGGCAACCAGATGGGCGGCTGGACGATCTCCTGGCAGGGCGGCTCCGGCGCGACGACGGCGGGAACGACGATTGCCGACGGGCTCGCGCAGGTCGCGCCATCCGCTGACATCACCGTCAGCGCGAACGCCAGCGCACCGCTCGCCGGCCACGACGTGGGGGTCGTCGTTGTCGGCGAGACCCCGTACGCGGAGGGTGTGGGCGACGTGGGCAACAACGGCCACAGCCTCTCGCTCAGCACGGGCGACCGCGCGGCGATCGACACGGTCTGCGCCGCCATGGAGTGCGTTGTGCTCGTGGTCGCCGGCCGCACGCAGCTGGTCACCGACAAGCTCGAGGCGATCGACGGCCTGGTGGCGTCGTTCCTCCCCGGCTCCGAGGGCGCGGGCGTTGCCGACGTGCTGTTCGGCGACGCGCCCTTCACCGGACGCCTGCCGCTGAGCTGGCCGGCCACCGCCGAGCAGGTGCCGATCAATGTGGGCGATGCGGCCTACGAGCCGCTGTTCCCCTTCGGGTGGAGCGAGCGGACGGATGCGCCCCGCGACCGGCTCGCCGACGTTCTCGCGTCGCTGCCCGCGGGCGCCGCCCACGACGCGGTGGCTGCGCTGCTGGACGCCGACGTCTGGGCCGCCGACGGCACGATCGACGACCCCCGGGCCGCGCTGCCGCTCGTGGCGGCCGCCGCGGCGCTGCTGAGCGGTTCCGCCGCGGTCCTGCTCGTGAGCCTGGCCCGCGACCTCGCCCAGAACGCCGTCACGGCGGGAACGGGCGTGGCCGGCTCCCTCGCCATCACGGCCGACGCCGAGCACGCGCTGCTCACCGGCCAGCCCTACAGGGCCGTGCAGCTGCTGGCGTCGGTGCTCGGCATCGCGCTGGTCGACGCTCCGGGTGGCCCCGGCGGCCCGGTCGAGGTGCCCGGCAAGACCACGGTCGCCGCGTCCCTCAGCCCCGACCGCGCCCGCATCGGCGACCGCGTGACGGTGTCGGCGACGGGCTTCACGGCAGGCGAGCGGGTGACGGCGACGATCTACTCCGACCCGGTGGTGCTCGGAACGGTCACCGCGAGCGCGTCGGGTCTCGCCACGCTCACCTTCCGCGTGCCGGCGGGCGTCGACCTCGGGGCGCACTCGGTGCAGCTCGAGGGCGCGAACCAGGTGGCGGCGGCCACGCTCACGGTGCTGGCTGCCGCGGGATCGGGGCCGCTGGCGCTCACCGGCGCCGACATCTGGCTGGCGCTGATGATCGCGCTGGCGCTGCTGGCCACCGGTGCGACCGCGGTGCTGCGCCGGCGGGCGGGGTCGCCGCTCGAGCTCACCCGGTAGTGGCGCGGGGTCGCGGGCGGATACTGCAGCCCGCGACCCCGCGTCAAACCGCCGCGCCCGCGCGGATGACCCTGCCAGAGTCGCGTGGCTAACACCCGTCACACTGGGGTGATGAACACGAACGCAATCGCCCTGCTGCTGCTCCGACTCGTGCTGGGTGCAACGCTCATCGCCCACGGGATCCAGAAGTTCACCGTCACCACCATCGCCGGCGTCGAGGAGATGTTCGCCGGACTCGGCATCCCCGCCCCTGCGATCGCCGCCCCCGTCGTCGCGTCCATCGAGATCGTCGCGGGCGCCCTGCTCGTGATCGGCCTGGCCACGCGCGTCGCCGCCGCGGTCGGGGCGGTCATCGCCCTCGTGGCGCTCGTCACCGTGCACTTCTCGGCCGGATTCTTCGTCGGCGACGGCGGCTACGAGTTCGTGCTGCTGCTCGCGGTGGTCGGGATCGCCCTCGCGCTCACCGGGCCCGGCGCGATCAGTGTCGACGGCCCGATCCGCAGCAAGCGCCGCACGCGCCGCGCCTGACCGGCACCGCACAACGAAGAGGGGCAAGCTCTCGACCTCCGCACTGGGATTGGAGGTCGAAAGCTTGCCCCTCGGTTCGTGGGGCCAGCGCAGGTCAGCGCTGGTCGAGCGACGCGGTCACGCGCGCCCGGATCTCCTCGAGCCCGTGCCGCAGCACCTCGACGTTCTCGGGGGTGAGCTGCGTGCGGGCGGCGGTGATCCGCAGTTCCGTGCGCAGCTGCTGTCGGAACTCGTTGATCAGCACGTCCGCGTTCTGCAGCTGCGTGCGGCTGTCGCCCTGCGGCGTCTTGGCGTCCGTGCGCACCGTGCGCCCGGCATCCTTCGCCTCCACACGCGCCTCGCGCGCGGCCGACGCGAGGTCGGCCCGCAGCGTCTTCATGGCCGAATTGACGGATGTGCGCACCTCGTCTGCGAGGCGCCGAACGGAGTCGGTCACCCCGTTCTCGATGCCGTCGAGCTCGCCCTGGCGTGCGGCGAGTTCCGCGCGACCGGCATCCGTAATCGCATAGACCGTCTTGCGGCCATCCGCTGACTTGGTGACCAGCCCGTCCTCCTCGAGCTTGGCCAGCCGCGGGTAGATCGTGCCGGCGCTGGGAACGTAGGTTCCGCCGAAGCGCTCCTCGAGCGCCTGGATGAGCTCGTAGCCGTGCATCGGCTCGTCGGCCAGGAGACTGAGCAGGTAGAGGCGCAGGTGGCCGTGCGCGAAGACCGGGGGCGTCATGCCGACACCGAGTCGGCGTGCAGCACGTTGATGTGACCCGTCACCGTGTTGGCCTTGAAGTCGAGCCAGTGCTGGTCGAGTTCGCCGTACTTGCCGTTGTAGGTGCCGTGCACGCCCTTGATCTCGCTGTTGTCGAGGTGCAGCTTCCCGCCGACGGTGTTGATGCGGTACTGGGCGGGAACGCCGGGCGCCAGTCGGGTGGTGACGGCGCCGCCCACCGTGTTGATGCGGATCTCGTCGGGGATGCCGGTGATGTCGCTGAAGACCTCGCCCGAGACGGTGTCGGCGGTGAGCACCGAGATGTCGCCGCTCGCCGTGATGTCGCCGCTGACGGTGCGCGCCGAGACGCGTCCGCTGTGGTTGCTCACGGCGAGTTCGCCGTTGACGCCGTTGAGCTGCAGGTTTCCGGTGACACCGTCGATCACGACGTCGCCGTTCACCGTCGACACGGTCGCGTCGCTCGCGATGCCGGAGACCAGGGCGCTGGCGCTCACAACTCCGAGGGTCAGGGCGAGCTTGCGGGGAACCATGATGCTCACGTCGGCGCTCGCCGTGCCGCGGAAGCTGCTCAGCACGTCGAGGAAGTTGTCCCAGCCGAGCTGCGGGTGGTCGATCTCGAGTACGTCGCCGTCGACGCTCACCTTGAGCTCCTTGCCGCTCACGGAGTGGATTTCGATGCGCGCGCCCGGCTCGTCGTGCCCGACGATGTCGACCTTGCCGCCGATCAGGCTCACCTTGAGCTTGCTGATCGTGCCGATGTCGATGATCTTGGGCCCGTTGATGAGCCATTTCTCCTGCGTCATGGTGATGTCCTTCTGAGTGTGAGCGGATGCGCCGCTCGTGCAACTCGCGTTATATCGCGTTGTGTAGAACTCAAGCTATATCGCGTGTGGGCGGCGGCGCAATCCCCCGCGGGGATTCCCAGGGTGCGGGGCGGGCGCTCGCGCCGCGCCTCCTCCGCCACCCGCGGGCGCCACCGAACGGCGGCGGCGCGTTGACTTGCGGCAATCTGCTGTGTCTCGGCGTCGATCGAGCGTTTTGCCTCAAGTTGCGCGGGAGGTGAGGCGTGCGGAGGCGTCCAACGGGCTTGACCTTGACGCTGCGTCAACCTTTAGCGTGGTGGGCATGACGAATGACAGCCCCACGAGCGGCCGGGACTGGTCGATCCAGGAGATCGCCCGGCTGGCCGGCACGACGAGCCGCACGCTGCGCCACTACGGCGACATCGGCCTGCTGCCCGCGACGAGCGTCGGCGCCAACGGCTACCGCCGATACGACGCGGATGCCCTGCTCCGCTTGCAGAGGATCCTGCTGCTGAGAGAACTCGGCCTCGGACTCGCCGCCATCGCCGACGTGCTGCGTGGCCAACGGGACGATGCCGGCGCGCTGCTCGCCCACCTGCACTGGCTCGAGGCGGAGCGCGACCGCGTGTCCGCCCAGATCGTCAGCGTCAGAACCACGATCGAGAAACTGAAGGAAGGAGAACAGCTGATGGCTGAGGAGATGCTCGACGGCTTCGATCACACCGTGTACCGGGAGGAGGTCGAGGCGCGCTGGGGCGCGGACGCCTATGCGGCTGGGGACAACTGGTGGCGCTCGAAGTCTGTGGAGGAGAAGGCGGCCTGGCAGGCGGACCAAGCTGCCCTCGCGCGTGACTGGGCCGCTGCCGCGACGGCATCCGCCGACTCGACCAGCGCCGACTCGGCCAGCGCCGGCCCGAACAGCGCCGGCCCGAACAGCGCCGGCCCGACCGGCCCGCGCGCCCAGGCCCTCGCCCGCCGCCAGCATGACTGGCTCGCCTCGGTGCCCGGAACGCCCGGGTTTCCGCAGGGCCCCACGAAGGAGTACTTCGTCGGACTCGCCGAGCTCTACGCCGCGGACGACCGCTTCGCGGCGAACTACGGCGGCCCGCAGGAGGCGGCCTTCGTGCGCGCGGCGATGCTCGAGTTCGCCGAGCGCGAGCTCTGATCGGGGCCGAACCGTGCCCAGCCTGTCCCCAGCGGGGGTAGGCCGAAGGGATGATTTTGGGCCGGGGGCGCGATTGTGCACAGGATCTCCCGCTAGTGTGCCGGGGTGACTGATCGCCCGAGCTCCTACGACGCGTTCCCTCTCCCGGTGGACCCCTATCTGCTCGGCGAGCCGCCGACGCAGCCTCCCGGCCCGCCCGCGGACGGCCCGCGGCGTCCGAGGAAACGACGCCGCGTCATCCGCTGGATCGTGCTCGCACTCGTCGCCGTGCTGCTCGCCACCGGCGGCTACGTCTTCTACAACTACCAGCGCTTCGTCTCGGGCGTCACGACCGTCGACGTGATCGGTGAGGCGGGCGACGACTACGACGGTCCCGCGCAGAACATCCTGCTGGTCGGCGACGACCACCGGCCCGACAACGCCACCCCGGAGCAGCTCGCCCAGCTCGGCACCGAGGACGACGGCGGCGGCACGGCCACCGACACCATGATCGTCATGCACATCCCGGCGGACGGCAGCAGCGCCACGCTCATCTCCTTCCCGCGCGACTCCTGGGTCGACATTCCGGGCTTCGGCAAGAACAAGCTCAACTCCGCGTTCTCGCTCGGCGGCGGTGCGAGCGGCGACGACGTGGGCGGCGCGAAGCTGCTGATCGAGACCATTGAGAATCTCAGCGGCCTCTCCATCGACCACTACGTGCGCGTCTCCCTGCTCGGCTTCTACAACATCGCCGACGCGCTCGGCCCGGTCGAGGTCTGCCTGAACAACGCGGTCGACGACTCGTTCTCGGCGCTGCAGCTTCCCGCCGGCGTCTCGTCGCTGAACGCGTCGCAGGCCCTGTCGTTCGTGCGCCAGCGCCACGGACTGCCGAACGGCGACCTCGACCGCCAGGTGCGCCAGCAGTACTTCCTCTCGGTGGAGGCCCGCAAGATCCTCTCCGCCGGAACCCTGCTCAACCCCATCAAGCTCGGCAACGTGCTCGACGCGGTGAGCGGCGCGATCGAGACCGACTCCGGCCTCAACTTCCTCGAGCTGGCCTCGCAGGTGAAGAACCTCAACGCCGACAACATCCACTCCGCGACGATCCCGATCCTCGGAACCCCCACGATCTCGGTGGGCAACTCGCGCATCTCGATCGTCGAGGTCGACACCGCCGCCATCCCCGCGTTCATCGACGGCCTGATCGGCGAGCCCTCCGCCTACGAGACCGCGGTGGCCGCCGCGGTCACCGACGTCACGGTCTCCGTGGTCAACAGCGGCGGAACCTCGGGCGCCGCCGCCGCGGCCACCGCCGTGCTCGCGGGCGCCGGCTTCGTCACCACCGAGCCCGCCTCGGGAACGCTCCAGTCGGCCACCACGATCGAGTACCCCGCCGGGCAGGAGGCCGCCGCGAAGGCGGTCGCCGCCTACCTGCCGGGTGCCGCCGCGGTCGAGTCCGCGTCGGTGAGCGGGGTCACGGTTGTGCTCGGCTCCGATGGGATCACCCCGGTCGTGCCCGTCGAGGTGCCCGCAGCGGATGCGCCGGCTCCGCCGGCGACCCCCGTCGAGGAGGCCCCGGCCGGAACGACGTACGCCGCCGGAGCCTGCATCAACTGACGCCTGTGCCCTGTGCCCTGTGCCCTGTGCCCTGTGCCCTGTGCCCTGTGCCCTGGGTTCAGGGAGGTGGGGCAACCTTTCTACCTTCCGGGGCCTCCTTGAGGTCGATTGTTTGCCCCTCTGCCCTGGCCGCCGTCGCCCGAGCCGCAGCAACCTCCCGCACCGCCTCCGGCACCCGCAGCAGCGGCACCGTCAGCCCCACCATCGGCCCGATCAGCAGCGCGAACAGCAGGGTTCCGATCCCCACGTTGCCGCCCAGCAGCCAGCCGATCGAGAGCACAGACACCTCGATGGCCGTGCGCACCTTCCAGAGCTTCACGCCCCAGCGGCGGTTGACGCCGGTCATGAGTCCGTCGCGCGGGCCGGGGCCGAAGCGCGCTCCGATGTAGAGGCCGCTCGCCACCGCCAGCAGCGCGAGACCGCCCACGAAGAGCAGCACCTGCTCGAGCAGGCCCTCCGCGGCCGGAACCAGGAACAGCCCGAGCTCGATCGCCGGCCCGATCATCAGAACATTGGCCACCGTTCCGACGCCGGGCTTCTGCCGGATCGGGATCCACAGCAGCAGCACGAGCGCCCCGATGATGTTCGTCAGCACGCCGAACGGCAGCCCGGTCTGCTTGACGAGCCCCTGGGAGAGCACGTCCCACGGCGGCACGCCGATCGCGCCGCGGATCATCAGCGCGATGGCGACGCCGTAGAGGGTCAGGCCAACAAGCAGTTGCGCGATGCGCCGGGTCATCAGGAGTGTCATAACGGCAATCCAATTACGGGATTGGCCTCGCGGCAAGATGCCAATCGGCCTAAAGTGGCTGCATGACCCTCGTCTCCGCCCGTGCTCTCGACGTGATGCTCGACGCATGGAAGGGCCAGACGCCGGCGTATTCGGCACTGGCCGACCGCATCCGCCTTCTCATCCTCGACGGGCGCATCGGCCTCGGCGTGCGCCTCCCCGCCGAACGCGACCTGGCTGCCCAGCTCGGCGTGAGCCGCACCACGGTTGCCGCCGCCTACGCCCAGCTGCGCGACGCCGAGTACCTCAGCAGCGTGCGCGGCTCGGGCAGCGTCGCGCGCCAGCCGCTGGGGGAGAAGTCGCCCACCGAGGTCGCGGAGACCGGTCTGATCGACTTCGGCAAGGCCAGCATGCCCGCCCTGCCCGCGCTCGCCGAGGCCGCCGAGCGGGCCGCCCGCCAGCTGCCCGGCTACTTCGCCCGCAGCGGCTTCGATCCGGTGGGGCTCCCGGTGCTGCGGCAGGCCATCGCCGACCGCTACACCGCTCGCGGCCTGCCCACAGAGCCGGAGCAGGTCATGGTGACGCTCGGCGCCCAGCACGCGATCGCGCTGCTGTCGCGCACCCTGCTCGCGCGCGGCGACCGCGCCCTCGTCGAGACGCCGAGCTACCCGCACGCGATCGAGGCACTGCGGGCGGCGGGCGCGCGGCTGGTCACGGTGCCGGTGACGAACGACGACGGCTGGGACGACGAGGCCCTCGAGCAGGCGTTCCAGCGCACGAGCCCGAGCATCGGCTACCTGATGCCCGACTTCCACAATCCCACCGGGCGCTCGATGCCCGCCGCGCAGCGCGAGCGGGTGCTGGCTCTCGCTGCCGCTCAGGGCACCACGCTGATCGCCGACGAGACGATCGGCGAGCTCGACATCGATTCGGGCGAGCGGATGCTGCCCTTCGCCGCCTATGGTCACGTCGATACGCAGGCGATCCTTGTCGGGTCGGTCGGCAAGACGGTGTGGGGAGGTGTGCGCATCGGATGGATCCGTGCCGACCGCCCGGTGATCCAGCGCCTGGTGCGCAACCGCTCCGCCGGGGATCTGGGCAATCCGGTGCTCGAGCAGCTGATCGTCACACAACTGCTCGGCGACTACGACGCCATTCTCGAGACCCGGCGCGTGCAGCTGCGCGCCGGACGCGACTTCCTCGCCGCGCAGCTCGCTCAGAAGCTGCCGGAGTGGGAGATGCCGAGTCCCGCCGGCGGGATCACCGCGTGGGTGAACCTCGGCGCCCCGGTGAGCTCGCAGCTCACCCTGGCCGCCCGCGGCGAGGGGCTGCAGATCGCCGCAGGCCCGCGCTTCTCCACCGACGGCGCCTTCGAGCGCTTCCTGCGCATCCCCTTCAGCTATCCCGCCGCCGAGACCGAGCGCGCCGTCGACGCGCTCGCCGCGGCCTGGCGCACGGTCGGCCGGGTCGCCGTGCCCGAGAGCGGATGGCTCGCGGAGGTCGTGTAGGCCCGCGTCCCCTTCCGCTGGTTGAGTAGCGAGCGAGCTCTGCGAGCCCGCGTATCGAAACCCGGTACGGAAACCAGCGGGAAGAGTCGGCAGGCGCGCCCGCAGATTCATCCCGCGGGAGTATGGGTTCCTGATGAACCCGCTGGGATAATCGTCTGAGCACGTTGACGTGCGTCCACAGCCTGCGATCCGCAGCAACGTCGCGCAGTGCATTCCCACCAGGAGACTTCCGTGCATCTTTTGTCCGTGTTCAGCCTGCGCAACCGCGCGCTCATCGCCCTCGTCACCATCGTGGTGGGCATCTTCGGCGGCGTGGCGCTCACCTCGCTGAAGCAGGAGCTGATCCCCTCCCTCTCGCTGCCGCAGATCTTCATCCTCACCACCTACCCGGGCGCGAGCCCCGACGTGGTGAACGACGACGTGAGCACGCCGATCGAGACCGCGATCCAGGCGGTCCCCGGCCTCGACGGCACCACCGCCACGTCGAACGCGAACGTCTCCACGATCACCGCCTCCTTCGAGTACGGCACCGACATCGCCACCTCCGAGCAGAAGGTGCAGCAGGCGGTCAACCGGCTCTCGTCCACCCTGCCCGAGAGCGCCGACACCCAGGTGCTCACCTTCAGCCTCACCGACCTCCCGGTCATCCAGATCGGCGTGACCAGCGATCTCGACCCGCGCGATCTGTCGGCCGGTCTCGAGAGCTCGCTCGCCGACATCCGCCAGCTCGACGGCGTCAGCGACGCCAGCCTGCTCGGCGCCACCACGCAGCGCGTCACCATCACCCCGAACACGGCCGCGCTCCTCGCCGCCGGGCTGAGCACGCAGTCGATCAGCGACGCGCTCGACGCCAACGGCGTTCTGCTGCCCGCCGGCGAGATCACCGAGAACGGCGAGACCCTCACCGTTCAGGCTGGATCGCGCATCACCTCCACCGACGACATCACCGCGCTGCCCCTGCTCGGCGGAAACTCCGCCTTCACCCCGCTCGGCGACGTGGCCACGGTCACCCTCACCGACGACCCGGTGACCGGCATCTCGCGCATCAACGGTGAGCCCTCGCTCACCATCGCCGTCACCAAGTCGCCGGCCGGCAACACCGTCGACGTGTCGAAGCTCGTGCAAGACCTGATCCCCGGCATCGAGGAGTCCCTCGGCAGCAACACGCAGCTCACCGTGGTCTTCGACCAGGCGCCGTTCATCGAGGAGTCGATCAACAGCCTCGCGGTCGAGGGTCTGCTCGGGCTCGTCTTCGCCGTGATCGTGATCCTGGTCTTCCTGCTGTCGATCCGCTCCACTCTGGTGACGGCGATCTCGATCCCGGTCTCGGTGCTCATCACCTTCATCGGCATGCAGGCCTCCGGCTACACGCTGAATATCATCACGCTCGGTGCGCTCACCATCGCCATCGGGCGCGTGGTCGACGACTCCATCGTGGTGATCGAGAACATCAAGCGGCACCTGAGCTTCGGCGAGAACAAGCGCGAGGCGATCCTCAGCGCCGTGAAGGAGGTGGCGGGCGCCGTCACGGCATCCACCGTCACCACTGTCGCGGTCTTCCTGCCGCTGGCCCTGGTCGGCGACGTCACCGGCGAGCTGTTCCGCCCCTTCGCCCTCACCGTGGCGATCGCGCTGGCCGCGAGCCTCTTCGTGTCGCTCACCATCGTGCCGGTGCTCGCCTACTGGTTCCTCAGCGCGAAGACGCCGAGCAAGCACAAGGACGGCGCGCTCGACACCTCCGAGGACGAGCTCGAGCACCCCACCCGTCTGCAGCGCTCCTACCTGCCGATCATCAACTTCACGCTCAAGCGCCCGACGCTCACGCTGCTCTCCGCGCTGCTCGTGCTGGTGCTCACCGGTCTCGCCGCCCCCCTGCTCAAGACCAACTTCATCGGCGACAGCGGACAGAACACCCTCACCGTCTCGCAGACGCTGCCTCTCGGCACGAGCCTCGAGGTGCGCGACGAGGCGGCCATGAAGGTCGAAGACGTGCTCGCCGACATCGACGGTGTCGAGACCGTGCAGCTCTCCCTCGGATCGAGCGGCAGCGGCCTGGCCGCGGCGTTCTCGGGTGGCGGGTCGACGACCTTCTCGCTGACGACCGATGCGGATGCCGACCAGGAGGCCCTGCAGGCGACCGTGCGCAAGGCGGTCGGCGAGATCGACGACGCGGGTGAGATCACCCTGGCCGCCGCGGCCTCCGGCTTCGCGTCATCGGACATCGCGGTCAACATCACCGCGAACAACTCGGCGGACCTCACGGAGGCCGCCGACTCGGTGCTCGCCGCCGTCGAGGATCTCGACGTCGTGGCCGAGGCCAGCAGCAACCTCTCCGAGTCGCAGCCGTTCATCTCGATCACGGTCGACCGCGACAAGGCGGCGGCCGCGGGCCTCAGCGAGATCGCGGTCGGCGGCATCGTCACCGCGGCGATGAACCCGAGCGCCACCGGCTCCGTGGTCATCGACGAGAAGACGCTGTCGATCTACATCGACAACGAGAACGCGCCGACCACGCTCGCCGAGATCCAGGCCTTCCAGATCCCGTCGCTCGTCGGGCTCGTGCCGCTCTCCGACATCGCGACCGTGGAGCAGGCCGACGGCCCCGCCAGCATCACCACCATCGAGGGTGTGCGCAGCGCGACCGTGAGCGTCACCCCCGGCAGCGACGACGTCGGAACCGCGTCGAGCGTCGTCGCGACGGCCGTAGCGGATGCCGACCTGCCGGCCGGCGCCTCGGCCGAGCTGGGCGGGGTCACCTCCCAGCAGGGCGACGCCTTCCAGCAGCTCGGGCTCGCGCTGCTCATCGCGATCCTCATCGTGTACGTGGTGATGGTCGCCACCTTCAAGAGCCTGCGCCAGCCGCTGCTGCTGCTCGTCTCCATCCCGTTCGCGGCGACCGGTGCGATCCTCCTGCAGGTGGCCACGGGCATCCCGCTCGGCGTCCCCTCGCTGATCGGTGTGCTGATGCTCATCGGAATCGTGGTCACCAACGCCATCGTTCTCGTCGACCTGATCAACCAGTACCGGGAACGCGGCATGAAGGTGCGCGACGCGGTTGTGCACGGCGCCTCCCGCCGACTGCGCCCGATCCTGATGACCGCGCTGGCGACGATCTTCGCGCTGCTGCCGCTGGGCATCGGCCTCACCGGCCACGGCGGTTTCATCTCGCAGCCGCTGGCGATCATCGTGATCGGCGGACTCGTGTCGTCGACCATCCTGACGCTGGTCGTGCTGCCGGTGCTGTACTACCTGGTGGAGGGCGCGAAGGAGCGGCGCACGGACCGCAGGGCGGCCACCCCCTCCGCCCCATCCGCTGGTTGAGTGGCCTGCTACTCAACCAGTGAGGCGGCCCTGGCGACGCCCCGACCTCGTCACGGACTGGGCGGCACCCCGGCTGACTAGGCTCGAGCAATGGCCATCCCCGATTTCGTCCTCGCCCTCCGCGCCAAGATCGGCAACGACCCGCTCTGGCTCAGCGGCGTCACCGCCGTCGTGCTGCGCGACAACGAGGTGCTGCTGGTGCGCCGCGCCGACAACGGAGCCTGGACCCCGGTCACCGGCATCATCGATCCGGGCGAGCAGCCGGCCGTCGCCGCCGAACGCGAGACCCTCGAGGAGGCCGACATCGTCGCGGTGGCCGAGGGCCTCAGCAGCGTCGACACCATGGCTGCGCCCGTCGTCTACGCCAATGGCGACGTCACCCAGTACCTCGACCTCGTGTTCGTCTGCCGCTACGTCTCCGGCGAGCCCCACCCGGCCGACGGCGAGAACACCCATGCCGCCTGGTTCCCGCTCGACGCCCTGCCCGAGCTGAGCGACGACATGCGCTCGCGCATCCGCAGCGCCGTCGAGTTCAGCGGGGTCACGCGCTTCCAGCGATAGTCAGCTCCATGCACACGCTCGACGCATCGCCCACGTACGGCCCGAAGTTCTCGATGTGCACGTAGCCGTGCTTGAGGTACAGCGCGATCGCGTCGGGCTGCTCCCACCCCGTCTCGAGACGGATGCGGTGAGCGGATGCCGCGGCAGCACGCTCGGCGAGACGCACGAGCAGCGCGCTCGCGATGCCGAGCCCGCGCTGCGGCGCAGCCACGAACATCCGCTTGATCTCGCAGGTGGACTCGCCGGTGTCGACGAGCGCGACCATCCCCGCCACGTCGCCCGCCGCGGTGCGGGCGACGAAGACGTCGACGCCCGGCCGGTCGAGGCCGTCGATGTCGAGGCAGTGGTAGTTTTCGGCGGAGTAGATGCTCAGCGCGTACTCGTCGGCTTGCGCCATGAGCGCGAGAACGTCGGCCTGGCGCGGGTTCTCGATGGCGATCGTGGTCATGGCAGCTCCTCGAATGCAACGGGGACGACGACGAGCCCCTCGATGCCCGCGAAGTCCCGCGGGTTGCAGGTGTACAGCGGCAGGCCGTTGGCGATGGCGACCGCCGCGATCATGGCGTCGTAGGAGCGTGCGGCCGGCGTTCGTCCGGCGCCGCGGAGGGATGCTGCGACGCCACCGAAGGCGCGGGCGGCGGCGCTGTCGAAGGGCAGCGGCTGGAAATCGGCCTCCGCGAGCTGCAGGTGCGCCTGGCGTGCCGAGCGTTCCGCGTCGGTACCGGCGACGAGAGGGCCGACGGACAGCTCGGCGAGGGTGATGGTGCAGATCAGCGGTTCATCGGGCAGCGACCCAGGGTCGTCGACGCGGCCGAGCAGGATGAGCGTCGACGTGTCGAGCAGCCCGCGCGCGTGAATGCTCACAGGCCCGGGTCTACGACGGCGTCGAGGTCGTCTCGCAGTCGCTTCGGGTCGACCGCGGCGATCAGGCGGCGACGGGCCACCAGTTCGCCCGCGCTCATCGCACGCCGGGGCAGCGGCCGCAGCTCGGCGACAGCGAGCCCGGAACGCACGATGGTGACGGTCTCGCCCGCGGTGACCCGGTCGAGCACATCGCCGCCATGGTTGCGCAGATCTCGCACGTTCACAGAACTCATGCGATCAAGGGTATCACCCGTGATACAAGACGAAGGGGAGAAAGTGATGGAGTTTCTGGCGGATGTGTACTAACGTAGACAGGTCGGCTCGAGACAGCACGCATTGCGTGTATGGGTTTGTAAGTCTTAGAGGCCGGTTTCTCAGCGCATCCGCTGGAGAAAAATCACACGAATGTATGTGACGGCCTCGGTCAAAGATCGCCCGGGTTCCTAAAGTGCAGTAGCGCATCACGCATCATCATGCGCCAACATCTGCACGTGTACTTTCAGTAACTGAAAAAACCCAGGAAAGAACCATGCCTAATTTCAGCAAGCCTGACTACTCGAAGCGCCCCGACCGGGACACTAAGAAGCCGTACAACGCACGCGACAACGCCCGTGGCGGCGACGCTCGCAACTCGCGTCCCGACCAGGGCGCAGCGCCCAAGAAGCGCTGGACCGGCGACGACCGTGCAGCACGCACCGGCGACCGCCCGGCCAGCAACGACCGCCGTCCCGACTGGAGCCCGCGCGAGAAGCCGGCCTACGGCGACCGCCCGAACCGCAGCACCGGAGCCCCGCGCTCCGAGCGTCCCGCCTACGGCGACCGCAGCAACTCCAGCAACGACCGCCCCAGCTACAACGACCGTCCCGCGCGTCCGAGCTACGGCGACCGCCCCGCGCGTCCCAGCTACGGCGACCGCAACGCGTCGTCCGAGCGTCCGGCGTACAACGCCGACCGTCCGGCCCGCACCGAGCGTCCCTCCTACGGCGACCGCCCGGCCACGAACGACCGCCAGCCGCGCACCCCGTACAACGAGCGCGCCGGCCGCACCGAGCGTCCCTCCTACGGAGACCGCAACGACCGCGCTCCCCGCAGCGACCGCCCCTCGTACGGCAATGACCGCCCGGCCCGCGGCAACGACCGTCCGTCGTACAACTCCGACCGCCCGGCTCGCACCGAGCGCCCGTCGTACAACAACGACCGCCCGAGCTACAACAGCGAGCGTCCGGCCCGTACCGAGCGTCCCTCGTACGGCAACGACCGCCCGTCGTACAACTCCGAGCGTCCCGCCCGCACCGAGCGTCCCTCGTACAACTCGGAGCGCCCCGCGCGCCCGAGCTACGACCGCGCCGAGCGCACCGAGCGTCCCTCGTACGGTGCACGCACCGAGCGTCCGTCGTACGACCGCGCCGAGCGTCCGGCCCGCGACTCCAGCTACTACCCGTCGAAGGACGGCGCTGCCAACAAGTCGCACTCCGGTGGCGGCATGCAGGAGGACGTCGTTCTCGAGCGTCTCGAAGCAGAGGTCATCACGGCCAAGGACGTCGAAGGCGTGACCTTCGGAGACCTCGGTCTCGGCGCCAACATCGTGCGCCAGCTCGAGTCGATGGGTGCAGCGGCTCCGTTCGCCATCCAGGCGGCGACCATCCCCGACGTTCTCGCCGGCAAGGATGTTCTCGGACGCGGCAAGACCGGCTCCGGCAAGACCATCGCCTTCGGCGCACCGCTCGTCGAGCGCCTCATGGAGAACAACGGTGGCAAGGACCGCCAGGCCGGCCGCAAGCCCCGCGCCCTGATCCTCGCCCCCACCCGCGAGCTCGCCATGCAGATCGACCGCACGGTTCAGCCGATCGCCCGCAGCGTCGGCCTGTTCACCACCACGATCGTCGGTGGCGTGCCGCAGTACAAGCAGGTCTCCGCTCTCCAGCGCGGCGTCGACATCATCATCGCCACCCCGGGCCGCGTCGAAGACCTGGTCGAGCAGGGTCGTCTCGACCTCTCGAACGTCATCGTCTCCGTGCTCGACGAGGCCGACCACATGTGCGACCTCGGATTCCTCGAGCCCGTCCAGCGCATCCTCAAGGAGACCAAGGAGGGCGGCCAGAAGCTGCTCTTCTCGGCAACCCTCGACAAGGGTGTCGCCACCCTCGTGAAGCAGTTCCTCAAGAACCCGTCGGTTCACGAGGTCGCCGGTGAAGACCAGGCCTCCTCCACGATCGACCACAAGGTGCTCCTCATCGAGCAGCGCGACAAGCGCGAGCTCATCCGCGAGCTCGCCGCCGGCGAGGGCAAGACCCTGGTCTTCACCCGCACCCGTGCATTCGCCGAGGAGATGAGCGACTTCCTCGAAGACGCCGGAATCCCCGCGACGAGCCTCCACGGCGACCTCAACCAGAGCCGCCGTACCCGCAACCTGCAGCTGCTCACCAGCGGCCGCGTCAACGTTCTCGTCGCCACCGACGTCGCAGCCCGCGGCATCCACGTCGACGACATCAGCCTGGTCATTCAGGCGGATGCGCCGGAGGAGTACAAGACGTACCTCCACCGTTCGGGCCGCACGGGTCGTGCAGGCAAGGTCGGAACCGTCGTCACGCTCATCCCGCGCGCCCGTCGCCGCAAGATGGACGAGCTGCTGCAGCGCGCCGAGATCAAGGCCCAGATGATCCAGGCCGCCCCCGGCGACCAGGTCGTCTCCGACCTCGCCGCCCTCTAGGCAGCACCTTCACGAAGGCGCTCACCCCTCGGGGTGGGCGCCTTCGTGCGTTAACCCCATCTCGCTGGTTGAGTAGCCCGCGACGAAGGAGCAGGCGTATCGAAACCCCCACGCAAACCGCTCAGTATCCCCCACATACCCCACCCCCGTCGCCCCCCGAACGGGTGCCACCCGCCCCGTGCTGCACTGAGAACCGTGGCCCGAACACTCCAAGGCCTGCGCGACGCGGCGCGGGCGCGCATACCCACGCGCCGTGCGGCGTGGAGAATCGCGGTGGCCGTCCCCCTCGTGGTGGTGGCGGGCATCGCCGTGCTCCTCACCGCCCAGATCTGGGAGGTGAAGGGCGACCTGCAAGACGCCCAGCACCTGGTGCCCGAGCTCGAGCAGCAGCTCGCCGACGCCGACCTCGACGGCGCGGACGACACGATGACCGAGCTCGCGCAGCACGCCTCGCGCGCCCGTGACACCTCGGCCGGCCTCGTCTGGCGCGCCAACGAGTGGCTTCCTCTGCTCGGTGACGACCTCGCCGCCGTGCGGCAGCTGGCCAGCGCGATGGATCTCATGGCGTCGGGGGCCGCCGCGCCCCTGCTCGGCCTCGCGACCGACCCCGGTGCGCTCCTGCCACGCGACGGAGTGATCGACCTGGACGACGTGCAGCAGGCGGTGACCGTGATCGATGAAGCGGATGCCGCGCTCTCCGAGGCGCTCGCCACGGTAGACGGCGTCGACACCCGGGGCACCATCGCGGCCATTACCGACGCGAAGCAGAAGATGGGCGACGTGCTCGCCTCCGTGCAGCCGGTCGCCTCGACCCTGGGCGAGCTCGCGCCGATGGCGCCGGCACTGCTCGGCGCCGACGGATCCCGGCAGTACGCGGTGATGTTCCAGAACCTGGCCGAGAACCGTGCCCTCGGCGGCACCGCGCTGCAGTTCGTGGTGGTGACCGTCGATCGGGGGCGCATCGAGATCGGCGCCCCGATCGCCGCCAACACCTCGGGCTTCGGCTACGGCGACCCGGTGATCGACGTGCCCTCCGATCTTGCCCAGCTGTACCGCGGCGCCTACGGCGACTACATCGGCAACGCCACCGTGCGTCCCAGCTTCACCTCGGCGGCGCAGACGGTGCTCGCCGGCTTCGAGCGCTACCAGGGCACCGAGCTCGACGGCGTGCTGTCTCTCGACCCGGTGGCGCTCGGGTATCTCTTGAGGGCGACCGGCCCCATCCGCTTGTCCACGGGCGACGTGCTCGACTCGGGCTCCGCCGTGCAGCTGCTGCTCAACGAGGTGTACCAGCGTTACGCGAGCGACAACGGGGCCGCGGTCGACGACGCCATGCAGAACGTGTTCTATGCCGAGGCGATCTCGGCCACCACCGAGCGCCTGATGAGCGGCGAGGTCGACCTGCCGGCTCTCGCCGACGCGGTGGGGCAGGGCTGGAACGAACGGCGCATCCTCTTCTACAGCGCCCACGGCGACGAGCAGGCGCGGCTGGTGAGCGCGGGGCTCAACGGCGAGCCGCCGGTGAGCGACGACGCCGTCGACCGCGTGGGCGTGTACTTTCAGGAGAACATCGGCACGAAGCTGGCCTATTTCAGTACGCAGAAGCTGATGCTGGGCCGTGCCGTGTGCCGCGACGACGGTCGCGCGAGCTACCGCGTCACCGTGGAGCTCGGCAACGGCCTCGACCCCGCGAAGGCGCCGTTCATCTCGGAGTCCGTCGCCGGTTACTACCGCGGGGTCGAGCTGCCGAAGGGCGTGCAGCGCATGCTGGTCTACCTCTACGCGCCGCCGGGATCCACCGTTGTGAGCGCCGTGGTCGACGGCGAGGCGCAGCCGGTGTCACAGTTCAGCGACGGCGACTACCCGGTGACGCGCAGCAGCATCCAGCTGCCGCCCGGGTACACGGGCACCCTGGTCTACGACCTGGTGGCGGCCACCCCCGGCGACCGTGCGCTCGAGGCGCAGGTGTCGCCGATGGTGTCACCCACCGTGATCGATATGGTGCCCCTCGACTGTGCGGATGTCCCGCTCGGCTAGAACGGGAACGTCTCGTATTCGGGGCCGTTGTCCCACTCACTGCCGAACAGCTGGCTCGGCGGCGCACCACCCGGCGGAGCCCCGCCCGGTGGAGCCTCGCCTCCGGGTGCCCCTCGCGCCAGCATGTCCTCGCCGAGCAGGTTGTCCGGCCGGGTGACTACCATCCGTCCGGTGGCAGTGAACCACTGCATCGCGCCGTCCGCGCGCTTCTTCACCGTCATGGCGCTGTGGTGCTTGAGGTTGTGGTGCGTCTTACAGAGCGGCGCGAGGTTGGACAGCGAGGTGGTGCCGCCCTTCGCCCAGTCCACGGTGTGATCCATCTCGCACTGGGAGGCGGGGCGATGGCAGCCAAAAAAGGAGCAGCACTCGAATTGCAGGGTCAGCACCCGTCTCAGGTCTGACCGCACAACGTACTTCCTGTTGTCGAAGTCGAGAATCACGCCGGTGATCGGATCGGTGAGTACCCGTGCGAACGATGGCGCCCTCGCCGCGAGTTCGCGAGCGGTCTCCGGGGCGATGGGGCCGTAGCCGGAGAGATGGCCGGGAGCGTCCTCGGCTCTCACCATAGTCAGCGCGGGCACGCTCACGAGAAGCTGCGGGCGGATGCCGTGCATCGAGGGATCGCCGGCGTCGCAGGTGTCACCGTTGATCATCAGGTCGCCGAACACGTCGGCCCGCACCTGCGCGAGGGTGCGCTTCCCGCCGTCTCCTGATTCATCCGTGTCGTCTGCCCTCACCATCACCCGACCCACCGCCAGCGCGAGACGGGTGAGCCGGTCGTGCGCGGCCATTGCGACCTCGGCGGGAAGGTACGCGGAGAGCAGCGCCATGCCGTCCCGTTCGAAGTCCAGGGTCACGGTGCGCCGGGAGGCTGCGTCGCGGTGGCGCTCGTCCATGCCGCCCGGGTTCAGCTTCTCCCGCAGCTTGCGAGCGAACTCCTTGAACTTCGAGACAGTGAGCTCCTTCGCGGCCGGCAGCAGCAGGGCCTCGAGCTCACCGATCATCGGCTCGCCCATTCCGTAGGTCTCGTCGATGATCACCTGAGCGTGACGGTAGCTGAACTCCCCGGCCGCCAGATCTGTCTCGGTGTCGTGGAGCTTGTGGATCAGCTGCTGGGCCTCCGCGATCAGGCGCTGCGCGGTGCCCTCCGGTATCCGCAGCCGAATGGCAATGTCGGAGGCCAGCTCCCGACTGTGGCGAGTACTGGCGTTCCACCCGTGGGGCTCGTCGCCGAGACCGTGGGCGCCCTCCGCCGCTCGGGCCATGGCCTCGCTCAACTGCCGCGCGTTGTCGATCAGCCGCGCGCGCGACGCCGCGACACTACCGGCGACCTGGTCGACGGCCTCCATCGTGTCGAGGATGCCGCCGAGCGTCTCGCGCATGACGATGCCCACCGGCTCTGCCGGGAGGCTGTTCATCCGCTCGTTGATGTCCATGCCCGAATTCAAAGTCGACCCACTGACATTGCGTGGACCCCTGTGGACAACGTGCCGATCCGACAGCGCGAAGTCATGATTCGTTAATGTTACGAAACCTCGTCATCCCACTTTTCACCCCTACTATGCAGAAATGGCACCCAAGAGAAGGCGCACGAGACGCCGCATGTCGGCACGCCTGCGCGGCGGCGCCACCCGGCTGCAGATCATCCTGGTTCTCGTCATAGCGGCAGTCGCGATCGCCCTCGCGGTATTCGCGATCAGCTACCAGCGAGGCATGACGACGGAAGCGGGGAGCATAACCGCAAGCCATTCCCCATTTCAATCGACCTCAGACACAATCAGAGATCACCCTGACGACGAGGAGCATTTTCATGGGTAACGACGAAGTCATCCGCTGGGTCGAGGCCTACCGGGCCGCCTGGGTCACGAACGACGCGAACGACATCGCGGCGCTCTTCACCGAGAAGGCGGTCTACGAGTTCCGCCCGAACGACCCGGAGCCGTGGCGCGGACGCGACGCGATCGTCGCCGGCTGGCTCGAGGCGCAAGACGCCCCCGAGACCTGGAAGTTCGACTTCACCGTGCACGGCGTGATCAACCCCACCGAGGTGAACGAGTTCGGCATGGAGGTGGTGGCCGCCCCGACCGCGGTGGTGCAGGGCGTCACCGAGTATCTCGACCACCGCCCCACCTACGAGAACCTGTGGCTCATCACTCTCGACAACGAGGGCCGCGCCAGCCACTTCACCGAGTGGTTCATGGTGCGGAAGGGCAGCGAGCAGAGCTGAGAAGCAGCCGTTGCAGCCGTGGCTGGCTGGCGGTTGGTACGGTTCAATCAGTCACTTTCGATCGCGGGCAAGTTCTGAATGCCACTCGACCTGCGAGGCAACAACCTCCCAACCTTAATCTTCATTGTCCTCATTGTCCTTATTGTCCTCGTGGTGAAGTTCTGATGTGGCGCTTGGCTAAATCTGGAAGTTAGTCGTGTAGGTGAGCGCGGGGCGGGCTAGAAGCAATGCGTCAACGTGCGTATTGACCTGGTGCATCCGTATGGCTTCGCCCTCACATAGCGAGTTGGATTAGGACGGTTGCTCCCGAGCGGGCGTTGGCTTCCACTAGTCTGACCAGCGTGAGAATTCATTGGGTCGACTCAGCACGCGGCATAGCCATACTTCTGGTGCTGCTTTACCACTCGGCTCAGTGGGCGGGGGCGGCCGGTTTCCATTCGGATGCATGGATTTGGGTTATGGACTTGCTTGCCACCTTGCGTTTGCCACTCTTTTTCACTCTGTCGGGCATGCTTGCCGTTAAATGGATGACCCGTCCTTGGCGTGACCTGCTGATTTCGAAGGTCGCGACGCTTCTATGGCTGTATCTGCTTTGGCAAACGATTTCGGTCGTGATCTACATGGTGGTCCCGAATGTGAGCACACCCGGCAAGACGGATTTCGCTGAAATACTTACAGCCGCCGCCACACCTCTGCGCCCGCAGGGTGCGCTCTGGTTCATCTGGGCCTTGGCCGTATTCTTCATCGTCTCGCGAGCGTTATGGGCAATAGCTCCGAGCTGGTTGATCGTGACGGTCGCTGCTCTTGTTTCGACCTTCTGTTTCGCGGAGGTCATTGCGCTCGGGAACGTCGGATGGGATGGCGTTCTCGAGAACTATGTGTTCTTCGCCGCTGGCTCCCTGTATGCAGGCGCGGTGAGGGCGGTGGGGACGCGCATGAGCTACCCGATTGCTGGCGCCCTTGTTGTGACGTGGGCGGCGTTCGTGCTACTCGTCCCTTTCTGGGATGCCCCAGTTGTGAACCTCGTTTCGCGAGGCCTCGGGCTGGCAGCGGGGATAGCAGTCGGAGTCTTGCTTTCCCGGCTGGTGGTTCTTCGTCGTGCCGGCGCGAACACGCTTTACCTGTATCTCCCGCACTACATCACGCTCACCATTCTCGCTTTCCTCGCGAGCATCTTGACCTTGCCAAGCTCCGCTACCGGCTGGCTCCCCGTCGCCCTCTTCGTGGCCTGCTTGGCCATCTGCATAGGAATCTGGGCGGCATCGCGCCACGTAACATTCCTGCAGTCCGCCTTTCAGCTTCCTTCATGGCTTCAGAAGGTTCTTGCCTCTCCAGCTCCCAACCAGAAGCTTCGTAGTTAGGCGGCTTCGTCCAGCGCAGGTGCGTCTTTCCGAGTCGCTAGGCGCGCGCCACGATTCGGCACACACCATGCGAGATAGGCTCACTGCATTGTCAATTGGGGGAACAATGACTACGGTCGCCACCGTCTTCGACCCGCGCGCGAATAGCCTGAACACACTGAGGCTCGTTTTCGCTTTGTCCGTGATTGTTTCGCATTCGTGGGCGCTTGGCGGGTTCGGGGATGAGCCCGGCGCGGGCGGAGCGACCCTCGGTACGTGGGCCGTGCTCGGCTTCTTCGGCATTTCCGGCTACCTGATAACCAGAAGCCGACTTTCAGGGCAACGCGCCACGCACTACTACCGCTCTCGAATGTTGCGCATCTTTCCGGCGCTGCTGGTTTGCCTGGCGGTCGTCGCGTTCGTGCTCGCGCCTCTATCTGCCGTGATCGATGGTTCATCGGGATGGAACCTCCCTGACGCGCTTACCTACGTCCTGCGCAACGCTGCGCTGTACCCGCCTGTCTTGGCGCAAGACACCGTTGGCGGAACCCTGGCGGACGTGCCCTATTCCGGCATCTGGGACCAGCCTCTTTGGACACTCTTCTGGGAGGGGTTCTGCTACCTCGGGATAGGAATAGCCGCGAGTATTCTCCCACGCCGAGCCCTGCCGCCGACAGCTTTTGTGATGCTTGTGGCTCTGCTCGCCGCGGTCCTCGCTAATCAGGCCGGCGTGGTTAGCTTTCCCGAGTTGATAACTCGCGTCTCATCCCTGGCGATCGCGTTCATAGCCGGCATGCTGCTCTACTTCTTCGCTGATCGCATCCCCGTGAACCGGTACGTAATCCTCGCCTCTCTCGTTGTGCTCGCCGCGGCAATCGCCACCGGCAGCGTGCAGTCGATCGGCTCGCTCGCCTTCGTCTACTTGGTGATGACCGTCGGCAGTTCCTTGCCCATCCGGCCGATCCCGGCGAAAAACGACATCTCGTACGGCGTCTACATCTATGGGTGGCCCGTTCAGCAATTCGTCTTCGTCGTCTTCGGCAATGATGTCGCGCTGCCCGTGGTGATCCTCGGCGGCATGGCGGGGGCTGTGGTCCTCGCCTATCTGAGTTGCCGTTTCATCGAGCAGCCCGCGATGAAGTTGAAGGCCGCGCCGCAGGGAGACGGCAACCGCTCACGGGTTCAGGCGTGAGCGAGCCGCAGACGGGTTGAATCTGCTGCGGCTTGCCACACGCTATGCGGTGGGCTCGATCGCCAGGCTGGCGTAGCGCGACCACCGCCTGGATGCGTACCATGGACATCTGTGCGTCCAGTCCGATTCCCGGCAGGGGCGCACCTCCATAGAACAGCGAGAACGCCCCTCCGCGCAGAGCTGGAATTGTCGAACTTCGAGCTAGCGTCGCACCCGCTGCCGGTCGTCACTTGACACCCACGCCAGATAGATCCACTGTCCAACGTCAGCGCACGCATCATGCGCGGGGTGGTTGGGCTGGCAGCCAAGTAGTCGATCTCGTCACAGAAAACGAGGTATTGGCTGCGCTCGCATCCCGGTTGGACCTGGACGAGGATACACAAAAGTTCGCTCTCGGCTCGCCCTGGGTCTGAGCTGCCGCTTGTCCGTCTTGTGCGATGGTTCGAGCACCGCACCGCACCCCGCGTCTGTCGCGCGACTCCCCGGATCGGCCTCGCTGGAGGCCCTGTTATTGCTCTCGAGACTGCAACAAGGTCTAAGCCGAGTCGCAACCCTCGCCTAGTGCACTCCGTCGAACGTCTTCAATTTGGCTGCTTCGAACTGGGCTAAATTCAGCCTCGTCAACGCCTTGGCCTCTCGCTTGTCGCGCAGGTACCAGAGACACGCCCCCACCAAGAGCCATGTGATTGGCTGAAATGTTGCGTTCGAAAAGATGCTGCTTAATAGGGTCAACACTAAGAGCTGCGATTGGATGGTCCGGACGGACAGGATCGCGGCGAGGAGCAGGACTGCAATAACGGGCAGCGCCAGCCACGCGCCATCGACCCACATGGAAACAATCCAGTTCGACCCGACGTTGTTCCGCGCGTCCCCACTTAGATTGAGAATTCCCGAAACTCCAACACGCCCGCTTGAGCTAATGCCCCATCCGTTCCATGGCGCAGTGGCGGCGAGATGGAATAATCCTTCATTTTGCTGGACCCGAGCTTGAGCCGAAACGTCGTCTGCGCGGGCTACGAGCGTGCGCGAAAGTCTGTTCAGCACGTCGCTGTGCAGGCTGGGTATCGCATAGAAAGCAATTGTTCCCGCAGCGGCAGCTATGGCTAGGGCGGCTACCCTCCCAGAGCGTGCTCTCTTCGGTTCGTTCCCAGCGGTACGCGACTCGCGGATCAGATGAACTACGAAGGCCAGCGCGGCTGCCGCGACTACGGCTACCCATGCCGCGCGGGCGAATGCCAGTATCCATACCGAAAGGTTCGCGACGATGAGAATGATTCGTAGACCGCGAGTGAGTGGCAAGCGCCAGGCGAGCGTGATGCCAATCCCGCTGAACATGCCGAGCCAGTCCGGTTCGGGATAGAAACCAGTCGGCCTACCAAGAGCCGACACGTCGAGATGCCAGGCGTCGTTGGGCGCGAGACCAACAACCTGAAGCAATGCCCAAAAGCTCGCCGCAGATGTGACTGCCAGAAGTCCATATAGCATTCGCGTTACGCTGAACTTGCTACCGTAGATCACAATGAGAGATGCAGATATTGCCAAGGCGATGAGCTGCAACCCGAGGGTGGGGCTGTTGACAAGTTCTCCGTACAGCGCAGTTGACGCAAGGAGGACTGCAGCCGACAACACCATCACGACCTCGCGCGGCGTCCACGTAAGGCTTGTGCGCTGACCGAGCAGCGCCCAAACGACGACCATGATCGTGAACAAGTGGACCTGGACGACTTGCGCTGCAATAAGACCCGCGCTGGCTCCGATCGCGAAAGCGAGTATTGACTGCCGCTTCTCTGCTGGGAATGCCCAGAGAAGAGAAAATCCAAGAAACACAACCGCGCCTATCGCCGCGGTGGCCAGCATGTTATCCCCCATGTGCAGATACTACCGCGGCCGCACCTCAGCAACTGGTCTATGGACAGAGACAGCCCCGTGCGGCGGAGTGATCGTTATTCACGTCCACCACCGGAGAGGCAATGATTTCTGTTGGCCAGAACTGAGCGGGCAAAGATTGCCCAAGCTGAAGTGCCGAAATACGCATCCGTTTTCGCAGCGTCAACTTCGCTCCCTAGAAAATATGCTGACAAGGGCCAGGCGTCGATCTGCGTTCCCGCACACGCGCCGCACGACGAGGTGTACGGAGACGTTATGTATTCGGTGGCGCCCCAATCACAGTCAAGACGAAGGGGCCTTACTTCGGTTACCGGAGCTCAATTTCAAATGGCGCCGACGAGTGCAGCAATCCAAATCCCGGCGAGAACCGCACACGTTACAACGAGAACCCAAGACATGAGCCGGTCACGAAGGGCGAAGAGCAGGAACGTGGCAGTGATTCCATCGAGGGTCGCATAGGCACACAAGACAACCACGAGCTGAAATCCCGGCGCTATCGACGAGGCCAAAGCCAGCAACACCACGAGGGGAACCGTCACAATCGTGATGCGGGATGCGCTCGGAGGTAAGAATCTAAAGGACATTCGCTGTGCGATTGCCGCGGATGTCGAGGCGACAATCCACAGTCCCACGCAGATGGCCTGAACTAGTAGCGAACCGTCGAGAGTTGCGACGACAAAGACCGCCAGAATCGATAGACCAGCGAGTATTCCGACAAGACCACGTAAGAACCGTTTGCTCGGACCAATCGATTCCGTCTGGTGGTGGATGATCACGGGCATGACTGCATTGACGAACGTCGCCGCAATTGAGCCGACAATCTTTGCGCCTACGTTCAGAATGGTCACCGTGGAAGGGGGTAGAAGGACTGCTAGCGACTGCAAGATCACGAGACCGACGTACCCGACAGTTGCTTTCGCAAAGAACCAGTGCGCCCCGCGACCTTTCGCTGGCATTTCTGGCGCCGCGGCGATGACGTCAGCCCCAATGCGACCTCGAATCGCGAACGCGAGTAGCAAAAGATTTCCCGTGACTAGAGCGGCCACCATGGTGGTGACAACGATCGCTGGAGAGTCGAACGGGATCAGAAGCGTCAGGAGCGCCAGGGCGTTAGCGGGCAAGGCTATCGCGGCGTTCCACCGTGGGTTCCCCCCGGCCTCCGCGGTGACGCTACGAAACCACAGCAACGCTTGAACGAACGCATTAATTAGCGACATGCCGGCGAGAGGAAGCAACTCGAGGGGCAAGCGCCCATTTGCGTAGAGGAACCCAGCCCCGCCGAGCATCAGTACGACGGAAAGAGTTGGAGTGGTCCACTGAACCCGTCGGATGCCCTTCCGACTAATACGCTCCGTGTTGAGGAGTAGCGGGTACATCACACCAACGATAAGCACCTGAATGGGCAGCATGCCCAGACTGAACAAATAGAAGTATGCGTCAGTTGCTTCGTTGGCACCGGCGCGCCATAGAAGTAAGAGCAGTTGCACCAAGCCAACAATTTGAGACCCGAGGGAAAGGCCTGGACCTTTTAGTATCGATCGCAAACTTCCCCCGTTGATCGCATTGCCGCCTAGACACGGCCGCGGTAGCGACTTAGACATTCTAGTGGCCGTCGCAATCGACCTGACGAGCGGCCGTGCGCGGTTGATGCCGCCCTCCGAACGACGAAGCGCCGACATCCCAAGCGGTTCGAGACCCCACTCAACGACCCGATAGGGAGCAGTTAGCATCGAGACATGGATGATGGAATATCAGTGGCCCTATGCACGTATAACGGCGCCCGATTCTTGGCAAAGCAGATAGACAGCATCCTCAATCAGACTGTGCATCCAATGGAGATCGTGATACGCGACGACGGTTCCTCCGACGCAACCCTAAGCATCATCGAGCAATACGGAGATGCCCTCACCCTGCAGCCCGCTGGGGAACGCTTGGGGGTGAGTGGAAATTTTGAGGAAGCTTTGACTTCTTGCAGTGGTACTTACATCGCACTTAGCGACCAAGATGACATCTGGGAGCCCGACAAGTTGGAGCGGATGCTCACAGCGTTTGCGGAAGATGACACGCTCCGGCTCGTCGGCTCGAATGCAACGGCGATTGACGAAAACGATAAACCAATGGGGTTCGACCTTTTCAGCGCGATCGCGCTTACCTCAACGGAAAGGGTGGCGGTTTCAAGCGGGAGAGGTTTTGACGCGCTGATCAAGCGACCGCTGTTCACTGGAGCGACTGTGATGCTTCGCCGCGATCTGCTCGAGGACGCCCGTCCGTTTCCCGCCGACTGGATGCATGATGAATGGCTTGCAATCATTGCTGCGGCGACTGGCCAAGTCCGTCTTCTTCCGGATCAGTTGACCCAATATCGACAACACGGGACAAACGTTGCTGGCATCAAGGAAAACACGGTCCAGCGGAGGCTGAGCAAATTGCGAAAGCTCACTGCCCCCCGCACCTCGCGCTATAGGACCCTCCTGGCTCGCCGTTCGTTGCTAGCGGCCCATTTGAAGGGCATTAATGCATCTTCAAACACAATCGAAATAGCGGAAGCCGCCTTAGTCCACGAGGAGTTCCGCGCCGGGCTACCCAGCTCTCGGGCACTGCGGATTGGACCTATCGTGAAGGAGAGACGAAGCGGCCGCTATGACTCCGTCGATTATGGGAATCGAGAGGTATTGAGGGATCTCCTCGCCTCGCCCCGATGAGCTTTAGACGTTATACCCGCGCATTGCTGCAGGTCCGTGGCTAACGCGGAATGACAGCACCCGAGGACCGGTACGACTCGGTGCCCGGGAGGAACGGTGGTGCGGCGATATATCGAACTTCTGGACCGCCTTCCCTCATGCGCCAACTTATGACGCATCATTTGACGACGAGGGCGGAGGGGGACACTTTGGCAAGTGGTGCGTTAGAGAAGCTGAGGATGCGGTTTCGACCGGCCCTAGAAGTGAGAAATTCCTAAATCTCCGAAGACGTATCCGCTACCACCTGTTGCGCGTCTGGCGAGGCTGATCCGCCTTAAACGCTACGACATTGCTAAGAGCGAGGCCCAAGCGTGCCGGTACTGCGGCAAGCTCGTTGAGCCGCGCGTGGGCGTCACATACATATGCGATGTGTTCTGCGACGACGAGTGCTACAACGCCGACACCGATGCATATTGGGTGTGATTCGGTTATCAACCGATGTGGGTGACGCGGCGCACTGCACGGTGACCCAGCCGGCGCGCCTGCCGCAGCAGCGTCGTACGGTTGCGCACCACGAAGTAGACGCCGAGCGCGACCACACCGACAATGCTCACGATGAGTGCACCGACAGCGAGTGCGTCCTCAGCCGATTCAGCGGATGCGGGTCCGCTGTTGTCGATGAGAATCCGCGTGTCCGCCGAGGTCGGCCTGGGCGTCGGCGTTGCGGTTGCGGTCGGGGTAGGTGACGGGGTGACTGCGACCACATCGGGCGTGGCGCTCGGCGTGGCGGACGGTGTCGAGCTCGGGGTACGCGGCGTCGTGGGAGTTCGCGGTGTCGTGGACGCGGGCGGCGTGACGGTCACCGGGGTCTGGGTCGCCGGCTGTTGTACCGGCGTCTCTGTTGCTGGAGGGGTGGCGGGTGTGGTCGGGTCAACGGGAGTGGTCGGGTCGACCGGGGTGGTCGGCTCGACCGGCGTGGACGGGTCGACCGGAACTGTCGGATCAACCTCGGCGTAGGCCGCGCCGGCACCAGCGAGTACGCCGACGACGATCGCCAGCCCCACTGCGATCGGCGTGAAGAAACACCGCACCATTTCAATCCCCAATTCGACGGCTCCCAGAAAGCCATTACTGAGCATAGCTAATGGGGGTGAACTCCGAGTGTCCGTACGGTTTTGTGGACCACAAAGTAGATGCCAACGCCGAGCACGGCACCCAGTGAATTGGCGATGACGTCATTCACTGTCGCAAACCGAGAGGAGAGGAAGATCGCCTGAGTGAGCTCGATCCCGATCGAGATTGCAGGGCAGATGAGCAGCGCGAGCCACCATCGCCTTGCCGGCAGCAGCAGCGCCACGAGAAAGCCGGCAGGTACGAACATCGCGATGTTCGCGCCGAACTCGAGCTTGTTGTACCCGAACCAGACCGGCAGCCCGTGGCGGTGCAGCACACCGAGGAAACGGGAGATGGACGGCTGGAATCCCTGATCGACCGGGGTCGGCCACAGCGTCACGGTCAGAACCGCGATCGCGTACGCGATCAGGATGCCCGAAGCGATTTGCAGCTTGGGTCGGTTCGTGGCGGGGATTGGCATCGTTCGCCGATCTTAGCCAAGAGGGAGCAGGGAATCGTCTGCACATCTGCGGTCGAACGTAACGTAGTGCCGCTGAAGGCATGAGCTTCCCTAAGCTGGAGAAACCGCTCGACAGTGCAGACAGACCGCCCTAGCGAAACGCCATCCCTAGCGAAGAGGAACAGCATGCCCGTGTACAACGACATCACTGAGATCTACGGAAACACCCCGCTGGTTCGCCTGAACAGCGTCGCGAAGGGGCTGGGCGCAACCGTGCTGGCCAAGCTCGAGTTCTACAACCCCTCCGCCAGCGTGAAAGACCGCCTCGGCATCGCCATCGTCAACGCGGCCGAGGCGAGCGGCGAACTCCAGCCCGGCGGAACCATCGTCGAGGGCACCAGCGGCAACACCGGCATCGCGCTCGCGATGGTCGGCGCCGCCCGCGGCTACAAGGTCATTCTCACCATGCCCGAGACTATGAGCAAGGAGCGTCGCGTGCTGCTGCGTGCCTACGGTGCCGAGCTGGTGCTTACCCCCGGCAGCGAGGGCATGAAGGGCGCAGTCAGCAAGGCGGCTGAGATCGTCGCCAGCACCCCCGGCGCCGTTCTCGCCAAGCAGTTCGAGAACGAGGCCAACCCCGCGATCCACCGTGCCACCACCGGTCCTGAAATCTGGAACGACACCGACGGTGCCGTCGACATCTTCGTTTCCGGCATCGGCACCGGCGGAACCATTACCGGTGCGGGCAATTACCTCAAAGAACAGAAGCCCGGCCTGCAGGTCGTGGCTGTCGAGCCCGCCGAGAGCCCGATCCTCAATGGTGGTGATCCTGGTCCACACAAGATTCAGGGTATTGGAGCCAACTTCGTGCCCGAGATTCTCGACCGTGAGGTCTACGACGAGGTCATCGACGTCAATATCACTCAGAGCGTGCAGATGGCCCGCCGCCTCGGAGCTGAGGAGGGCATCCTCGGCGGCATCTCAAGCGGTGCCACCGTGACCGCGGCACTCGAGCTTGCCGCCCGCCCGGAGAACGCCGGCAAGACCATCGTGGTCATCGTCGCGAGCTTCGGTGAGCGCTACCTCTCCACCGTTCTCTACGAAGACCTGGTCGACTAGCGTGCCGTTCTCCCGTCTCCGGGAGGACATCGCCACAGCACGACGCCGCGACCCGGCCGCGCGCAGCTCGGCGGAGGTGTTCCTCACCTACTCCGGGCTCCACGCTATCTGGGGCCATCGCGTCGCGCACCGCTTGCACCACTCGCATCTCTACCTGCTCGCCCGAGTCGTATCCCAGCTTGCGCGTTTCTTCACCGGCATCGAGATCCATCCCGGCGCGACGATCGGGCGTCGCTTTTTCATCGATCACGGGATGGGGGTCGTCATCGGCGAAACCGCGGAGATCGGCGACGACGTGATGCTCTATCACGCGGTCACTCTCGGAGGGACGACCTCGGAGCGAGAGAAGCGCCACCCCACTCTCGGCGACGGTGTAGTGGTGGGAACCGGTGCCAGCATCCTCGGCCCGGTCACCATCGGTGCTCGCTCGGTAGTGGGAGCGCACGCGGTAGTCCTGGCCGACGCACCTCCTGATTCCCGCCTAACAGGTGTCCCCGCGAAGATCCGTTCGCGAACCCCACACACCCCCGACTTCTATATCTGACCCTCGTCCGTTTCTCCTGCCTCGCCTTCGGTGGTTGAGTAGCGGGCGAGCTTTGCGAGCCCGCGTATCGAAACCCCCCATCCAGCCCCGCAGATCCGAGTGTCCTCATGAAAATTCGCCCCTTCCGCCCAGCCGACCAATCCGCCGTAATCGCCCTCTGGACAGCCTGCGGCCTAGTGCGCCCGTGGAACGACCCAGTCAAAGACATCGCACGCAAACTCACGGTGCAGCCCGAACTCTTCCTGGTCGGCGAACTCGACAACGAGATCGTTGCCGCTGGCATGTTCGGCTTCGATGGAACCCGCGGCTGGGTGCACTACCTCGCCGTTGAACCCAGCCACCAGGGCGAGTCCCTCGGGCGTGCACTGATGGCCGAGGGCGAGGAACTTCTCATGCAGCTCGGCTGCCCGAAGGTCAACCTGCAGGTGCGGTCGGGCAACGAGCGCGTGATCGGCTTCTACGAATCGCTCGGCTACGAGTCCGACGGTACCGTCACGCTCGGCAAGAGAATTATCGCCGACGCCTGACCGCGCGGCCCGCGAGCACCCGCACGAGGAAAACCCCGATAAACGTGCCGAGTGTGTTGGCAATAACGTCGGAGACGGTGCTGTAGCGGGTGGGCATGGTGGTCTGCACCAGCTCGATCGTCACGGTTGTCGCGAAGCCGAATAGAACCACCAGCCACCACCGCGGACGGGCGCACGCCAACCAGACGAGCACCCCGAACGGAACGAACATCGCCACGTTCGCGAGAACCTCGATTACTACGTATGCCGACTCATACGTCGTGTGTAATTCGTTGATCCGTGCGACCACCCACGCGACCAATCCGGTCACTTGGGTTTCTCCCCCGGAGGGAGAAAAGACGATCAGAAAGATAATCGCAAGGTAAAAAGGCAGGAGTACGCGCGCCAGCACCGCGACGCGGCTTGCGAGGATCATTGAGGCAACTAGCCTGAGAACGCGGCCATGCCGCCCAGCTCGCTCATCGCGATGAGGCTGCCGTTGTAGACCATATGCGCTGTGATGCTCGCGCCCAGACGTCCTGTGCGTACCGCAAGAATGCCGAACGCGACGCCTACGATGAATGTACTGACGGCCGTGATCGGGTGGAACCCTGTCACCAAGTGCACAGCGCTGAAGATGACGGCGCTGCCTACAATGCCGATCCAGTTCCTGCCTATCGCCGGAAGCACCAGGCCACGGAAGAACAGCTCCTCGACGATAGGAGCGACGAGCACAGGAGCGATGATTGCCGTTGCGATCCACAGCAGGTCGTGGTCAACCCGGAACATACTCGAGCTGCTCGTCACGAATCCGACGCTGAACAGTTCGATCACGATGATCACGGTGCGCAGAAGCAGCCCGATGAAAGCCCCGACGAGCACGTCCATCCAGGTGATTCGAAAACGGATGCGCAGAGCTGAGTCATCTAGATCGATCGCAGGTCCACTGCGCTGAGTGGCGACGCCCACGGCAGCGACGAGGGGCACCCAAAGCATGAGATAACCGGCCCAAACGGGCAACCCAGGTATCACCGCGATGAGGAGTACGGCTGCAATAGCGCCGCAGGCAGCTTCGAGCCGTCCCCGCCCTGGCGCAATCATGGAATCACGTTACCGGTTGTGTAGCGATCGTCAGCGGAGGAGTGTTTGGGGGCGGTCGGGGCGACCCATGCTTCGGTATTCCCAGCCGGCGTCGCGCCACGCTGTCGGTTCAAGGCAATTGCGCCCGTCAATCACAAGCGAACCGTTGGCGAGCGCGAGCACGTCAACCGGGTTGAGTTGTTTGTACTCGTCCCATTCAGTGACGACGATTATGGCGTCGGCACCCGATACAGCTTCCAGAACGCTGGCGGCAAAGCTGAGCTGGGGGTGCTTCGCTTTCGCGTTAGCCATGGCCTCAGGGTCGTGGCAGATGACGTCTCCGCCGAGGCCCTTCAGCTGCACGGCCACGTCGAGGGCGGGCGAGTCGCGCACGTCATCGGAATTTGGTTTGAAAGCGAGGCCGAGAACTGCGATACGCCGGTCGTTGACACTGCCGCCGAGAGACTCGCTTGCCATGTCCACCGCACGCTGGCGGCGGCGCAGATTGATGGAGTCGACTTCCTTGAGGAAGGCAACCGATTCACCGAGGCCAAGCTCCTCTGCGCGCGCGGTGAAAGCGCGAATGTCTTTTGGCAGGCAACCACCGCCGAATCCAACGCCGGCGTTGAGGAAGCGGCGGCCGATGCGGTTGTCGTGACCGATGGCGTCGGCCAGCTTGGTGACATCTGCGCCTGTCGCTTCCGATATTTCAGCCATGGCGTTGATGAAAGAAATCTTCGTGGCGAGGAAAGCGTTCGCTGCTACCTTCACGAGTTCGGATGTCGCATAGTCGGCGACCACGAGCGGAGTGCCGTTTCCGAGAGCGACGGCGTAGACCTCATCAAGCAGGGCCTTCGCCTGCTCGCCAGAATCTCCTTCTGGAACGCCGTAGACAAGGCGATCAGGGCTGATCGTGTCATGTACCGCGAAGCCTTCGCGAAGAAACTCTGGATTCCACGCAAGAGTCGCGCCGGTTCCAGACGCTTCGAGTCGGTCGGCAATCCTTGCCGCGGTACCGACGGGTACCGTCGACTTTCCAACCACGAGATCGCCATTCCTCAGGTGCGGGATGAGACTTTCGATAGCAGCGTCCACGTACGTAAGATCGGCGGCGTTGCCTCCGCGCTTCTGCGGGGTTCCGACAGCGATGAAATGTACGCGGCTGCCACCGGCCTCGGCAATGTCCGTACTGAATCGGAGTCGTCCGCTGGAATTCGCGCTCGAGAGGACCTCCCCGAGCCCCGGCTCGAAGAAGGGAGCCTTGCTCGCGCTGAGGTCCGCGATCTTAACCGGGTCCACATCAATCCCGACGACTTCATGGCCGAGTTCAGCCATCGCGGCGGCGTGAACGGCGCCCAGATACCCGCAGCCAATAACAGACATCTTCATAGCGTCGCGCCCCCATAGCCCAGCAATCGATCCATTGTCGGTGCGTTATGAATTATAACGATCCAGAACCAGCTCCGAATCCAGATCGATTTTCCAGCTCGCCGAGGGCGTTGCCTACCCGTTCGATATAGGCGCTCAGGCTGAATTTTCTTTCCCAAAGCTCAACTATCTCAGCGCTTCGCTGGCGCGTGACGTCGGCCCCGCGCTGAAGCTGGGGCAATGCCGGCTGTCTTTCAAAGAAGGGTCTAACGAATTCGCCATCGATATATCCATCCATTCCCACAGATGCTGACGTGACGACGGATACTCCGGCCTCCAACGCTCCGACGGTGACCATATGACCAGCCGCCCGTCCGGAATTGGTCAACGGTAAGTACACGACGTCAGAATCGGCCACCAACTCACCGAATTTCGATGCTGAGACTCGACCCGTTCGCTCGATCGAAGCGTGCCCATTCGTCCAAACTGCTGGTTTTTCGTCTGAGACGATTACCAACGACAATGCGAGCGAGGACGACCGGACCTCGTCTTCCAATTGAGCGATCGCTTGAGGGTCACGATCGGAGGAGCCCCCGACAAAAACTCGTACTCGGTCGGACTCTGACAGCTTGAATTTCGGATAGCGAAAGGTATTTCCGTAAAGTACTTCGAGGGCATTTCCCCCGGCGCTATTCCACGCCTCAGCCTCGACCTTCACTGTGGTTACAACATGACTTTTTCCTAGCAGCCAACGCAACGCGTTGAAGCTTCGCGAGCCCTTTTGTGCGTAAACGCCGGTAACGCGGATATCGCGTTTGCCCACCAACCGCAATGCGACCGCCACCCACGGATTCACGGCTAGGAATGGACCTCGGTATCGACCTGCCACGACTTTAAGAGCTACGAGCGCCGAGTCCAGTCCCAGACCGAGAGCCCGCGAGCCGGCGCGGCGGCCAGACGGGGCCGCGCCTTGATAGCGCACCACTTCTCGAATAAAGCGGGAGTTTCGCCACAACTCGTCATTCTCCGGTACGGCTCGGCCAAGACTCACGAAAATCATTGGTCGCAAGAGGACGTCATTCACACTTTGGACCATGATCTCCAGCTTTCGATCGCGTGATTGCGCCAGGCAATACCCGCGGCAGCGGACTCGTCACCTGTTGATTCGATCGCGGATTCGACGGCGCGTGGCCAGGAGTGTTCGACATCGGACTCAGCGAGCCATGACGAATCCGAGCCGATCAAGTCGGCGAGGCTGCTCTTTCGGGGCCCCACGAAAGGTACGCCGAGTTCAAGCGAACGAATAGCGACATTGCTCTGGAAGAACAGACGATAGGGAATCACCACAACCGCGCTTCGACTTATGAGTCCATCTACCTCCGACTCAGGGACGAATCGGTCGCTGACTTCCCAGCCGGCGACGTGTGGCCATCTACGGCCGTCAATCTTGAAATGCGCCTTGCCGCGCAACTCCCGGGTAATGGTTTCAAGCGCGTCCAAATCCCTGTCAGGTTTGAACTGACCGAACACCTGGACGATCGGAAGTCCGCTGTTGTCGGATTGCATCTTGACCGGCGGCAGTATCGGGTGCGCGAGAGTGGTCAGTCGCATGGCGGGAGCATCCTCGCGCACAACGACGGCAGCTTGTTCGCTGTGCACAACGAGCTCTACGCGTCGCGAGACGGCACGAGCCAGCACCCTGGCCGGCCTGCCATAGCCGACTGCACGCACAAGGGGGCGAGGGTCGTGCATGATGAGCGACGTTCGAACCCCGAAGAGGGCTAGGAGCGCCGCGTCGAGATAGCCGAGCACCGGCCAGAGCACCAGGAGGCGGCCCCCCTTTGATCTGCGCGCACTGCGGGCGGCTTCCGCGATTATCGAACGGTAGTCCAACAGCCACCGTAAGCGGGACTTCGCACCGATCGAGGGCTCGAGGGTGGTGTGGAGTTCGAACCCGATGCCTGCAGCTCGCAGATTGTCTGTGAGTTCGTGTTGGTAATGAGCTAGCGCACCCCCGAGCGGATTCACGATCGCAACGAAGGGAGGCTGACCAGAAGGATTCTTGTTCACGCGCGCGAAGAGTCCCCTCAGACTCGGGACCACTGCGCGAAGGCTGCGCCGTTTGACAAGATCTGCAACCAAGCGCTTCGCGATTCCGAATGGGACGAACGCCCGTCGCCAACGCGGTTCGTTGCGCATGAACAGTAGGCGCAGGTTCCTCGCGAGGTAGTAGGGAGGGATACCTCCCGAACTCTGCCAGACCGTCGAGCCTGGCACCCATAGAACGCGCTTGCCCTGCCTGCTCAGGCGAAGGTGCAGATCGGTTTCTTCCATGTAGAGGAAGAAGTCCTCACTGAGGCGATCATCTACGACATCGCGCCATCGATACGCGAGAAAAGCCCCATCAAGCCACGATCTGACTTGAGGCGGTTCAGTGTCGTTGTGCCGCGGACTGTACGGTTCTCGATGCCCAAAATGATTCGGGAAATGCGTGAGCCTGGAGAGGTACCCGCCCTGGGACCAGATGACTTCGGCGCCGGGTGCGCCCGAGATAAGGGTCGGGCCCGCCACAGCGGCCTGGGCATCGTTGAGGAGCGCCTCGACAAGGAGGCGAACCGCCATTGGACGCATCTCCGTCTCGTGCGTTGCCACTATGAAGAATTCCGGAGCGGGCGTTCGAGCATGGTGATAATGGTCCATCGCGAAGTTGACGGCGGCCGCGTAGCCATTGTTTGGCACGAACTCGAGTCGGACACCCTTGGGCATTGACGACTGTAGTTTCAAGTGGAACTGAGGCTCTTCACTATTGTCGACAACGAGGATATTCCCGCGGTCGATACCCTGCCCGATCAGCTGCTCGACCGTGTTCGCCACGGTGTCGTAGCTTCGATGATGTACGACGACCGCAACGGTGGTGTCGAGATTCGTCATGGAGGCCCCAGTCTCATTCATTGTGGATCCACGCATCCGCTCTCAGCCGTCCGTGGGCGGAGGGCAGCGAGTCGAGTACGACCTGGACGTCTAGTGGGCTCTGGATTGCGCGCGACAACGCGTTCGGGAGCGCATTCTCACTGGCGAGATTGTCGTACACGTAGTGATTGTGAGCGGTCAACCAATCCGCGAGACCAGTGTCGTCAGAGGTGACTATCGTCAGCCCGCGCGACAGTCCCTCGACTATGGGGAGCCCGACTTGTTCGCGCCAGCGACCGTCGCGCATCGAAGGCGCAACCAAAACGCTGCTTCTGGAAACGACGCTCAGCGCGTCGGCGTGGGGCAGACTGCCGAGGTACTTCCGACTCGCAGGTGTTTCGGTGGCCCATTTATAGACCTCGGGTCGGAGCGGCCCGTCGCCGATGATAGTGAGAACCGCATCGGGCGAGCGAGACTCTATCTCGTGCCAGCATTCGATAAGTCGCCGCACACCCTTGCGCTCGTCAAGGCGCCCTACGAAGACCACAGATTCGGAGACAGCTGTCGCTGTCGCCACGCCGGGAGAGGGCAGCGCAGGAATCACCGTCGACTTGATCCCACGGGCGAAGGGTAGGCGACCGTATGCATCCGCTGCGCCTTGAGTTCCAAAGGCGACCCGTTCATACAGAAGCCGAAAGACGATTCCAACTGCGAGTCGACCCAATGACCCGACAGTCGATGGAGGTTTTGAGTTGCCGAAAATCACCACTGTGGGGTCGTTGTTCTCGATCGCGTAAGTTCTCGCACGTCTGTTTCGCAACCTCGCAAACCCTGAGATTCGCCAGGTGGCCGCGAGGACGACGTTGATGGGCAAAAACCTTATCCAGAGCGGCTCGGGCAGCTCGAGAACCTCGCTCTTCGAACGTGCGAGGAATCTGACGGCTGCGCCAAGTCCGACTCGCATGAAGGAGGTCGGCACAGGAGTTCCGTCGAGGTCGAAATTCGTCCGGAAGTACAACGTCTGTGCGGGCGACATTAAAAATGACTGTTCCACCTGAGTCGCCCGCAGTTCTGGAAGAACTCTTATGCTCCGTGGCGAACTGTCTCTCATCAATGTGCTATCTCGAAGACTTGCGGCTCGGAGCTGGAATGAGATCCAGGAGTGCTTGCTCGTAACGCGAGTTCACACCGTGCCAGGAGTAGTGCGTTCGTGCGCGCACGACATTCTCCACACTGGATGCCAGACGCAACTCTGAGTTCTCCATGGCGGCGGTCACCACTCGCGAGATGTCACTAGCGGTGGGAGGGGTGAGTATCGCGTTATCTCCAAGCACTTCCCTGTTGTAAACGGTGTCGCGGGCGACCACGGGGGCACCGGCAGCCATCGCTTGGACCAACGCGGGATTCGTGCCTCCCACGCTGTGTCCGTGGAAGTAAACGCCGGCGTGCTGCCACAAGCTGAGCAGTCGATCATCGTCGCTCACGTGACCCAGCCAGCGGACGTTCGGATTTCGTTCTGCCAACGCGGCGACTCGTGTGTCGATCTCGCCGCCGTAGCCGGACGAGCCGACAATGACCACGGGATAGGTCTTACTGAGCGATTCAGCCGCCTCGACGAACTCGGGAACAGTATTCTCCGGCACGAACCGCGCGACGAGCAGAATGTAGCCGCGGTGGGTTAGGCCGGGCTCTAGGGCAAGCTCAGCGGGCTCGTCACCGCCGTACGGGATGAAATCGCCGTCGCGACCGAATTCCGATTTCCAACGTCGTCCGATCTCCTTCGAGTCGTACACCAGTCGGTCTCCGTGACGTGCTGTCCACTTTGCTCCGGTGTGGAAGACGGTCTTCGCGAGTCGCCCCCACTTCGCGCGATCCCACTCAATGCCGTCGACGTTCACCAAACTCGGAATTCCGCGGGCCTTGAGCATCGGAAGAAAGTAGCCGTTGGCGACATTCATCACGAGCGCGACATCGGGCTTGCGGCGGACCGCATCCAGGGAGGCAGACAAACCGTATGAGAGCGTGCTGAGCGACTTGGTTTCGAGGCCTCGGGTGACGCGCGTGACCACACGCGAGTGACGCTGAGGATCATCGTCCAGCGTCGAGCCGGTCCTACCGTACACAGTGACGTTCCATCCGCGGTCCGCCAAGAACGGGGCCAACTTGCGCACCGCGGTCTCGAAGCCCCCGTAGTAAGAGGGATAACCGCGGGTTCCGATGATTGCGACGGACCTTCCTGCGCCTGTCGAAGAAGAAATTCGACCCATGTCACTTTGCGTATGCAGATCGTTGGTCACGCATTTCCCCCATCGAGTCCCGAAGTGTGACTCTCTGGAGAAAATTCTAGCCGAGACGCTCAATCACAACATAACAACCAGTCGCATCTGAGCTGAAAGGCATTGTGGTTTGCCCAGCTCAGTCTCACGCGGGACCTGTCATCGGGTCACACTGAGTCCTGAACCCAATAGTCCTGACATTCGGCGGAGCACCAGCGGCCGTGCAGTCCATCTTCCAGGACTTGCTTGCACTGCAGGCAGTGATGGGGGCGATGGTGCCACCAGGTGGCAAGACGGGGTAAGGACAAACTTATCGACATTGATGTAGCCTCCTGCACCGCCCGGGTAGCGGTGTGCCCAAAATAGTCCCCCGCGAAAGAATTCGGAATGCACTTCCAAACCGTTCAGAAACGACTATGGCGACATCTGCGTGCTTCTCGCCTAGTACGCTCCTTCGCGGCGCATTACGGCTTTGGCTGTTCGCCAGATCAGCACGAAATCATCGGTAAGCGACCAATTCTCAACGTAATAGAGGTCGAGACGCACCGACTCCTCCCAGGACAGATTCGATCGCCCGCTCACCTGCCAGAGTCCCGTCAACCCCGGTTTCACCAGGAAGCGGCGATGGACGTGTTCTTCATACTTCTCAACCTCTTTGGGAAGCGGCGGCCGCGGGCCAACAATCGACATGTGGCCGGCGAAGATATTGATTAGTTGAGGAAGTTCGTCGATGCTGAACCGGCGCATGAACTTGCCGATAGGTGTCACGCGGGGGTCTTCGCGCATCTTGAACAGCACGTCGTTTCCGACGGTTCGTTCGTGGTCGATCAGCGCCTGTAGGCGGTCCTCTGCGTCGGTCACCATCGACCGGAATTTCAGCATGGTAAAGGTCTCGCCATTCCGGCCGACGCGCTGTTGGCGAAAAAGCGCGGGCCCCTCACTCGAGAGCCGCACAAGGAGCGCGATCACAAGCATGGGCACCCCAAAAATCAGGATCGCCAGGCCGGAGGCGGCGACATCGAAGCATCGCTTCGTAAATTGTTTCGCGCCTTCATAACGCGGAGTCTCCACATGGATGAGGGGAAGTCCGGCGAGCGGCCGCGTATGTACGCGGGGTCCGCTCACATCAGTGAGACTGGGCGCAAGTATGAGATGTTGCCGGCCCGGCTCGAGCGACCAGCTCAGAGAGCGTACTCCGTCGATTCCCAGCACGTCGGGGTTGGTCACGGCGACTGTGTCCGCGCCTGATTCTTCCATCGCAGCGAGCACAGGGGTATTGCTATCGAAGACGCGAATTCTTCCCGTATCAACCCCGCCCATCTCAGCATGAGGTATCCACATGGCGACGACGTCGTAACCGGCTTCGCGCACTCGTTGCAATTCCGCTCGAATCACCTGGTTGCTCGAGTCGGTTCCAACAAGAATCAGCCGAGAGGTAAAGTGCCCGCGAGCACGCTGCACCGACAGCCACTGTCGCCACAGCCACCGTGTGAAGACCAAGAATGCGATACCTGCGGGGAAAGCCAACAATACGTAGCCGCGAGCAAGTTCCAGCTTGAGAAGGAACGCTGTGATGGCCACCAGCCCGAAAAGCCGCACGCTCGCGTTGACAACGAGCTTGTACTCCTGCGAACCGGACCCGACCACCCGGTAGTCACGGGTTTTGTACGCCCCGAGCACCAAGCTCCACGCCACGATGATTGCGACTGAAATAAGCGAGTAGCTGAGATTTATCGAGGCATCGTCTTGTCCTACCATGCCGGCCGGATCGAGGCCGAAACGGAGTAGCTGGATGGCGAACACAACCCAGATGATGACCAGCGTGTCCGAGATGGCGAGCCGACGGGCGTAGACAGAGCGCCAATCCGCAACTCCGAACGGCGACTCCGCTACTGGCATTGATCCGTCCACGCTTTTCGGCATTCGTTAGTTCCTAGATAACGCAGCGGCCGCCTAGGCTCGGCCTCCGATGACCGTGTACGTGAACCGACCCCACGAGCTTATACGACAGTTGCTAGCGTTGTGACCAGGTCGCCCCATCATTGTCGAGCAGCAGGAAGACCGCTGACTGCCATGTGAATAAACGCCGCAGTCACCCTCCTAGCTGCATTTCATCACAGCGTAGCGGCACAGACGGTATCGGCTCGATACCCGGGTCTGGCTGCTCTCCCGAAGGACGGGGTTTGCGTCGAGCTATCAAGCCAGGAGGGGCCGCCGACTCGGAGTGTGCGGCCCGCGGGCCTATTCCTACGAATCGAGACGCTCAGACCTTGAGCATTCGCTGCACTAGAGAAGGACCCTCACCGCCCTGTGGCAGAATATGCGGCGGGGACGCTCGGCGTGTCCGGTTGAACACAAGAGGAGCGTGTCCCGCGTGGAGCTGAGTGACTACATCCGCATACTTCGGAAGAGCTGGATCCTGATCGTCGTGCTCGCCTTAGTGGGCGTTGCGGGTGCGGCGACACTGTCGCTCTTACAGTCGCCTCAATACAGTTCCTCGTCGAAGGTGTTCGTGTCCACTCAGTCGAGCGGCACCGTGTCTGAGCTCGCTCAGGGCAACACTTTTACTGTTCAACGAGTGACGACCTACTCCGACCTCGCAACGACGCCGATCGTATTGCTGCCAGTGATTGCAGACCTCGAACTCGATACGAACGAGAGCGCTCTCGCGGGAGCCATTAGCGTCGCGGCTCCTCTGAACACATCAATCATCGAGATCACGGTAGTGAACGGCGATCCTGTGCTGGCGGCTGACATCGCAAATGCAGCAGCAGAAAGTCTGACCAAAGTGGTCAACCGTATTGAGACGCCAGCGGACGAGGACGCAACCTCGGCTGTGAAACTGACGCTTGTCCAGCAGGCAACCGTCCCAGGGGCTCCGGTGAGTCCAAATGTACCTCTCAACCTTGCCCTCGGATTGCTTATCGGTTTGGGCATGGGCATCGGCCTGGCTGTCCTTCGTCAGGTGCTTGACACGCGAATAAGGAACGAACGCGACGTCGAAATGGTCACGGACGCCGCAATTATCGGGGGCATCGTCTACGACGCAAAAGCCGCGAGTCGACCTCTGATTGTGCAGGACGATCCACGAAGCCCCAGAGCCGAATCATTCCGCACTCTTCGTACGAATCTCCAGTTCCTCGATGTTGGTCAGGGCGGACGCAGTTTCATAGTCACTTCGTCCATCCAGAGCGAGGGTAAGAGCACAACGACCGCTAATCTCGCGATCGCACTCGCGGATTCGGGCGTTCGCGTGTTGCTGGTGGACGCGGACCTGCGCCGTCCGAAGGTGGCGAGTTACATGGGACTTGAAGGAGCTGTGGGGCTCACTGACGTGTTGATCGGCCGTGTAGCGCTCACCGACGTAGTCCAGGAGTGGGGTCGCGGACGGCTTTCAGTGCTTCCTGCCGGAACCGTGCCGCCTAACCCCAGCGAGTTGCTCGGTTCGGCCGCGATGGGCCGTCTCATCACCGAACTGCGTTCGAAGTACGACGTCGTTCTGTTCGACACGCCCCCGCTCTTGCCTGTAACTGATGCGGCCATCCTCTCCCGGTTCGTCGGTGGAGTGATACTCGTGGTAGCCGCCGGTCACGCTAATCGCCACCATGTGCACGGCGCGGTATCCGCGCTCGAGAACGTCGGTTCGAAGGTGTCTGGAATCGTGCTCACCATGCTGCCGACGAAGGGACCGGACGCTTACGGTTACGGACGCTACGGGTACGGCTATGAATATGGCAGCGACTCCGACGCGAACGCGAGTGCCGGCGAGGGGAAGAAGCCGAAGGTTCGAACCCGTCCATGAGTGATGCGGCGTCAGCAAGTGGTCATTTCAACATCCTCACCGTCTGCACAGGAAATATCTGCCGCTCACCTCTTGCCGAATATCTCCTGCGTGAAGGGCTCCAGCGATGGTCGCTCGTCGAGGTCGCGAGTGCGGGAACTGGTGCGCTCGTAGATCGCCCGATGACGGATCAGACAATCGCCATAGCTCACAGGCTCGGGCTTGCTGCGCCCGAGGGACATCGAGCTCGAATGCTCGATACCGAGCACCTGCGTGACGCCAGCCTCGTAATTGCTCTCACCCGCTCGCATCGCAGCGAGATCGTGGGCATGCTGCCGCGCGGATCACGGCATACCTTCACTCTCCGAGAGCTAGCACGGTTGCTCGAAGCTGTTCAGACCGCGGATCTGGAGACTGTTGCTGGGCTGCCCCTCGAGGACACAGCCGGGCGTCTTGGCGAACTCATCCGTATCGCGGCCTCCTTGCGCGGATTCGTTGCGCCACCGGAGGAAGAAATCGACGACGACGTTATCGATCCTTATCGCCGCAGCGATGATGTGTACGAGATGTCGGCCGCGCAGCTGGTTCCTGCGGTCCGTACGATCCTTGAGCGATTCGAACTGGCCGCAAGCATCACTCCCATCCAACTGTGAGTGAATAGCCCGATGACCGACACTCGAGTACAGCGGCGCGCCAAGCGTGATCGCAAGCGACGCTCACGGACCATCCTGCGCATCGCGCTCGCGGTGCTCTTCGTCGTGATTCTCGCAGCGGTATGGGTGGGCGTTCGGGGAATTCTCGCCAAGAACGCCCTCGATGAGGCAGTGCCCGCGGCGACCGCGCTCGCGGGACAGATCGCCGGCGGTGACCGCCAAGGTGCCAGCGCGAGTTTCGACACCCTCAGCACGAATGCGTCCGATGCAGCGGCGCTTACGAGTGACCCGGTGTGGCGCGCTGCCGAGTACATTCCCTTCCTCGGCGTGAATCTCTCGGCTGTGAGGGAAGCCGCCAGTATCGTCGATGATATTTCGCGGAAGGCGGTCGCGCCCCTTGTCGAGATCACGGCGTCCGTGGGAATCGACGAATTCGCCCCGGTGAATGGTGCCGTCCAGCTGCAGCCCCTTATAGACGCTCAACCCGGCATCGCGTCCGCTGCCCAAGCTCTCAAGACTGCCAGCACGCAAGCGAAGGACATTGATACAGCGCCTCTTCTCGGAATGGTCGGCGACGCCGTCGGAACACTGCAAAGCACGGTGGCCGAGGCCGCAGTCGTCGTCGAGTCAGTCGATCGCGCCGCAACTCTGCTCCCCCCCATGATGGGAGCGGAAGGTGAACGGAACTATCTGCTTCTCTTTCAGAACCCGGCGGAATTGCGCGCCACCGGAGGTATCTCCGGCGCTCTCGCGCAGCTCACGGTATCCAATGGGGCTATCGCGCTCTCCCAGCAGGCGTCGTCGGGCGATTTTCCCAAGACAGCCTCTCCCGTTCTCGAGCTGCCGCTCGAGACGCGGGCTCTATACGGCGACATCACTGGTCGGTATATCCAGGATGTCAATCTCACCCCGCAGTTCCCGATGAGCGCGCCTCTTGCCGCCGAAATGTGGCGACAGCAGTTCGGGGTGCAGGTTGACGGCGTGATGTCGGTCGACCCCGTGGTGCTGAGCTACCTGCTACGCGCCACAGGTCCAATCACGCTTCCCACTGGCGACGTGCTCACGAGCGATAACGCCGTCAAACTTCTCCTCACGGATGTCTACGCCCGCTATCCCGACACCCGATTGCAAGATGCGTTCTTCGCGGGTGCGGCGGCTGCCGTGTTCACTGCGGTAGCGAGCGGCGACTTGCAGCCCGCGCCGCTTCTCGATGCACTCACGCAGGCGGGGGACGAGCATCGGCTATTGGTGTGGAGCGCACGAGCCGAGGAGCAGGCCCGACTTGCCGAGACCACTCTCGCTGGGGCCCTGCCGGAGAGCGATTCCGAGACCGCCCGTATTGGCGTCTACTTCAATGACGCCGCTGGGTCGAAGATGGGCACGTACCTGCAGACGCAGATCGATACCGCGCACGCCGTGTGTCGAACCGACGGCCTGCCGCAACTCGACGTTCACGTCACGCTGACGAACACGGCCCCAGCGGATGCCGCGACCTCGCTGCCGGAATATGTCACTGCGGGCGGAGCGTATGGAGTCGCGCCAGGCAACATCAAAGTGATCACAAATATCTATGGCGTTCCGGGAAGCGCGAATCTCGGTCTGACCCGTGACGGCGTCGAGCTGCCTCACCACGCGACAACCGACTCCGGATACCCCGTGAGCGCCGTCAGTCTGGAACTCGCCCCGGGTGAAAGCGTGTCGTTTAAGTCAAGCTTTCTCGCCGAAAAGCCCGGGATTAAAAGGATCGTTATCCAAAAGACTCCAGAAATTAACATAAATCCGGTGCGAGAAGTCGAATTATCGTGCTGATTCACATACTGTTGAGCACGACCTCATTTGGGGGGTCGACACCTTTGTCGGGTTATACACATTCTTTTTGGGGACATCATATGATCAAGAAAGCTCTCGCTGGCGCCGGAATCGCGCTCGCACTGCTCATCGCTACTCCCGTTGCCGCTAACGCCGCATACGTACCCGCTTCCGACGTCGTCGTGAGCGACAGCACGCCGGCTCCCGGCCAGCCCGTCACGGTCAGCTTCGAAGAAAGCTTCATCGCCGGCGAGCAGGTTCGTTTCTCGGTCACTGGTGAGGGCGCTGTCACCATCGCCGCGATCACCACCGCGAGCGTCACCAAGGTCGCCGACGCGAACGGTACCTCGTCCGCCGTCGTCACCCCGCCGGCGAACGCTACCGGCACCTACACCGTCACCGCGACCGGCGTCACCTCCGGCGTTGTCGGAACCGCAGCCCTGACCGTCGTTGCTGTTGCAGCTGACGCTCCCGGCGGAGTCACCCTTCCCTTCACCGGTGGAACCCTGCCGATCGCCGCCATCTGGATCGCCAGCGGCGTTCTCGTTCTCGGCGTTGTCCTGCTCTCGGTCGTCGGCATCCGCCGCCGCAGCGCAGCAAGCACCAACTAGTACCAACTGACGTGGGGCGACCCGACACCAGCTCCTTTTAGGTGAGTCACTCGAACGCCGTCCGGTCTTTGACCGGGCGGCGTTCGTCGTTTAACGGGTGAGTGCGTGATGCGACGTGTCGGTGAGCGGGATTCGCTATCGGGGGCAGGAGTGTCAGGGCGCTGGGCGGCTTTGTGGGGGCGGCATTGGCCCCGGGGTGCTCGAGAGGCTGCGGGGCCTGGAGGCGGCTGTCAGCGCGAGACGATCGGGCTGCGGGGTTTCGATACGGCTGCTCCTTCGTCGCGGCCTACTCAACCAGCGGTAGGGTCGCGGCCTACTCAACCAGCGGTAGGGTCGCGGCCTACTCAACCAGCGGAAGGGACGTAGCCTACTCAACCAGCGGTGGGGCGGAAGCGGAAGCGACCAGCGGGTAAGGGTGGACCGCTTCGCATCCGCTTAACGAGGAAGGGGCAGCCGCGCCGTAGCGCGACTGCCCCTTTGGGGTGTGACGGGTTAGGCCGTTTTGGCGGCCTTCTCCTCGGCCAGGCGGGCCTTCTCGGCGTCGAGCACGGCCTTCTCTGCCGCCTTCTGCTCGGCGACCCAGGCGTCGCGCTTGGCGCCGGGAACCCAGCCGCCGTCGACGACCTTGAGCTGGTAGATGATCGCAGCGGTCACGAGCACCACGGCGATCACGATCGTGAGCACAACGCCCACGCTTGTCGAGCCACCGACGCTGACGCCGATGAGCGTGCCGAACCAGCCGAAGTCCGCATCGCCGAAGGTGCTGTTGGCGAAGCCGAAGTCGCCGAGCACCAGCAGGAGGATCGCGGGCAGGATCGTGATGATGATGCCGTTCACGAATCCACCGAGGGCGGCACCGAGGCGTCCGCCGGTCGCGTTGCCGTAGACGCCGGCGCCACCACCGGTGAAGAAGTGGGGCACCATGCCGGGCAGGATCAGCGCGAGGCCGAACACCGGGTTGAGCCACACGGCGAGAATACCGAGGGCGATGAGGCCACCGGCGAAGGAGCTCAGGAAGCCGATGAGTACCGCGTTGGCGCCGAAGGGGAAGACGATCGGGATGTCGAGCGCCGGCTTCGCACCGGGCACGACCTTCTCGGCGATGCCCTGGAAGGCGGGAACGAGCTCACCGAGCACGGTGCGCACACCGTAGAGGATGATCGCGACACCCACACCGAACTGCAGCGCCTGGGCAAAGCCGGCCATGATGAACGCGCCGGCGTCGGCGACGTCGAAGATGGCGAGCGCCTCGTCGAGGGGCAGGGCGATGAGGCCCCAGACGGTGAAGACCAGGTAGATGAGCACCATCGAGAGCGAGGTGGCCACCATGGAGTCGCGGAGGAACTTGAGGCCCTGCGGGAACTTGATGTCTTCGGTCGACTTGCTCTTGCGACCCACGGCCTGGCCGGTGGCGCCGGCGGCGATGTAGCCGAGGGTGCCGAAGTGGCCGATGGCGATGGTGTCGTTGCCGGTGATCTTCTTCGTCCAGGGGTGAACGAAGGCGGGCATCACGACCATGATCACGCCGAGCAGCACCGCGCCGATGATGACGACGAGCCAGCTGAGGCCGCTGCCGAAGCCGACCGAGAGCACCACGGTGAGCATCGTCGCCATGAACACCATGTGGTGGCCGGTGAGGAAGACGTACTTCAGCGGGGTGAAGCGCGCCAGGAGGAGCATCACGACGAAGCCGAGCGTGAGCACGTAGGCGCTCTGCGCACCGAACTCGTCCTGCGCGATGGCGGTGATCACCTCGTTGGTGGGGATCACGCCCTGCGCACCGGTGACCGCGAGGATCAACGCCCCGAGCGGATCGAGCGAACCGGTGACCACCGTGGCGCCCGCACCGAGGATCAGGAAGCCGAGCGCCGCCTTGAGGGCCCCGCCGATGACCTGACCCGCATTGCGGCGCAACGCGATGAGACCGACGGCGGTGATGATGCCGATCAGATAGGCGGGCACGTTGAGAATCTGCTGCCCGATGAAATTCAGTACGACGACGAGCCACTCCATTGTGGGAGCTCCTTCTTGAAAGTGGTGGGTGAGGGGAGGGTGTTACTGCACTGCAGCGGTGAGCTTCTCGGTGATCTCGTCGAGATCGAAGAAGTTGTTGATGATGATCACGTTGGCCGGAACCTCGCCGATCTCCTCGGCCAGCTCCTCCGACGTGAGAACGATCTCTGCGGTCTGGGCGGCGCCTCGGGCGACGCCCATGTCGGCGGCCTCGACATCCGCATCGACACCGAGCTTGGCGAGCACCTTCTCGGCGTTCATTTTCAGCAGTACGGAGGTTCCAATGCCCATTCCGCAGACGGCGACGATCTTCATGATGATTCCTTTCGTTGGGTCGAGCTCTGGTAGGTCAGTTGGCCGCGGCGAGCGACGAGAGTTCGGCGCGCACCTCGTCGGCGCTGTCGGCGGCGAGCAGGCGGGTCATCGCCGCGCTGTCGCTGAGCACGCCGGCAAGCGCGCCCATCACCTGGATGTGGCTGTCGTGGTCGACCGCGGCGAGGCCGATCACCAGGCTCACCGGGTCGTTCGACGCGTGGCCGAACTCGACGGGAGTGGCCAGGCTCACCCAGCTGAGTCCGCCGTGCAGAACGGCAGGCGAGGGGCGCGAGTGCGCCAGCGCGATGCCGGGCGCGATCACGATGTACGGGCCGTGCTTGTCGACGGCCGCGAGCATCTCGTCGGTGTACTCGTCGGTCGTGGCGCCGCCGGCGACGAGGCCGTCTCCGGCCAGGCGGATCGCCGCACGCCAGTCGCTCGCGGGGGCCTTCGTCGTGATCGACGACAGCTCTTCGGCAAGATTTATTGACACGCGGATGACGCTCCTTGGCTTGGTGAGACCGGCCGAGTCATCGACGTGGTCAATTCGGTTGACTGTACAAGCCTAACCGGGTTATGTCTACGAGTGCACGAAAGTGTTATCTCCCCTTGGCGCGCATGGCTACCCCGGTCGCCCCGCCGCGGGTAAGGCGGCTGATGCGGTCGGGCTCGAAGAGGGCGTCCTGCGCGATGAGCGAGGCACCGGTGACCCCGGCCTGGTGGCCGAGGCGGGAGGCCTCCACCACGAGGTCGACGCGAGCGAAGTCGCGGGCGCCGGCGAAGATGGCCGTGCGGATGGCGCCGTGGAAGATCTCTCCGGCCTGGGCGAGGTTGCCGCCGACCACCACCGCCTGCGGGTTGAGCAGGCCGACCACGTCGGCGAGCGTCTGGCCGATCACGGTGCCGGTCTCGGCGAGCAGCCGGCGCACGTCGGCGTCGCCGCTGCGGGCCAGCTTCACGATGTCGGCGCTGGTGCGCACCCGGTAGCCGCGGGCCACGAGCTCGTCGCGCAGCACCGCGCCGCTGGCCACGGTCTCGAGCCGCTGCAGCGGGCCGCCGTCGGTGCGGGCGCGGCTGAGGTCGCCCGCTCCGCCGCGGTGCCCGTGGTAGATCGCGCCGTCGAGCACGAAGGCGAGGCCGACGCCCATGCCGGCCTTGAGCACCGCGACGTCGGTGTACTCGCTCCAGCCGCGGCGGGCTTCGGCAACCGCCATGATGTTCACGTCGCGGTCGACGGCGAACACCGCGTGGTCGTAGGCGGAGGAGAAGTGGTCCTGCACGAGCACACCCTCCCACTGCGCGTCGGTCTGCGGCGCGGCGAGGCGGCCGGTGACGAAGTCGACCGGCCCGGGAACGCCCACGCCGATGCCCACCACGTCGCCGTGCGTCTTGCCCAGGCGCTGCAGCATGTGGTCGAACACCTGGCCGGCCCAGTCGAAGATCTCCTCCGGGCCCTCGCTGAGCCCGATGTCGGCTTCGTCTTCACTGAGGATCGTGGACACCAGGTCGGTGATCGCGAGGCGGGTGTGCGATCCGCCGATGTCGACGGCGAGCAGCAGCCCGGCATCGGGATTGACCGCGAACTCCTCGCGCGGCCGCCCGCCGCGGGAGTCGGCCTGGCCGACCCGCATGATGAGAGCGGAGACCAGCAGCTCGTCGAGGCGGCGCTCCACGGTCATCCGCGACCAGCCGAGGCGCTCGATGAGGTCGCCGCGCGTCGTCGCCTGGCCGGAGCGGATCAGCTCGAGCGCCACACCCGACCCGGTGGAGAGTGCATATGCCATGTGTGTCGCTCCGGTGCTAGTTGACTTAAGTATATTTGTATACCAAAGTATCCCGCATGGCTATCGAGTTGAGCAACCCTGCACCAGATCCGATCCTCGACGAGCGCGCGGTGGCGACCGCCCGCGCCATTCCGGCCCACGTCGTGGAGGCCAAGGGGCACGGCCACGGCGGCACCGCGATGGCCCTCGCCCCGCTCTCGCACGTGCTGTTCTCGCGCGTTCTGCGCCACGACCCCGCCGCTCCCGACTGGCTCGGCCGCGACCGCTTCGTGCTCTCCGCCGGTCACGCCAGCCTGCTGCTCTACACGCAGCTCTTCCTCACGGGCTACGGCCTCACGCTCGACGACCTCGCCTCCAGCCGCAAGCTCGGATCGAAGACGCCCGGACATCCCGAGCTGCACCACACGGTGGGTGTCGAGATGAGCACCGGCCCGCTCGGCCAGGGCGTCGCATCCGCTGTCGGGCTCGCCATGGGCGCACTGCACGAGAAGGCGGTCTACGCGCCCGACGAGCCGCTGCTCGACCACACGGTCTGGGTGCTGGCCGGCGACGGCTGCCTGCAGGAGGGCGTCTCGGGCGAGGCGTCGAGCCTCGCGGGCACGCTCGGCCTCGACAACCTCGTGCTGATCTGGGACGACAACCGCATCACCATCGACTCGGGCACCGACGAGACCTTCAGCGAAGACGTGCGCGCCCGCTACCGCTCCTACGGCTGGCGGGTGCTCGAGATTGCCGACCCCGACGACCTCGACCTCATCGAGGCCGTGCTCGAGGAGGCCCGCACCACCTCCGGGCGCCCCACGCTCGTGGCCCTGCGCTCCGTGATCGGCGCGCCCTCCGAGAAGTTCTCGGGCACCTCCGCCGCGCACTCCGGCGGCTTCGGCGCCGAAGAACTGGGAGCCGTGAAGGTATCGCTGGGCTTCGCCGCCGACGCGTCGCTCGAGGAGCTCGTGCCCGATGCCACGCTGGCCCACACGCGTCTGGCCATCGACCGTGGCGAGCGGATGCGACGCGCCTGGAACGAGAACCTCTCGCGCTGGGAGGCCGCTCACCCCCAGGACGCCGCGCGCTGGCACGCCTTCCGCAGCGGTGTATTCGACGTGTCGGCGCTCGACGCGGTGCCGATCGGAGCGCCCGGCGAGAAGATCGCCACGCGCAAGACCAACGGCGCGGTGCTCAAGGCGCTGCGGAACACGGCGCCGCTCTGGGGCGGATCGGCCGACCTCGCGGGATCCACCACCGTAGAGGTGCCGGGTTCGCGCTTCTCCGCGGGCGATCCGGGCGGGGAGTTCATCCGCTTCGGAATTCGCGAGCACGCGATGGCGGCCATTCTCAGCGGCATCGCGCTCGCCGGGCCGTGGCGTCCCTTCGGCTCGACCTACCTGGTGTTCAGCGATTACATGCGGCCGAGCATCCGGCTCGCGGCGCTTATGGGGCTCGGTGCGGTCTACGTCTTCACGCACGACTCCGTGGCGGTCGGCGAGGACGGCCCCACCCACCAGCCGGTCGAGCAGATCGCCTCGCTGCGCACCGTGCCGGGGCTCGACGTGGTGCGGCCGGGCGATGCGGCGGAGGTCGTCGCCGCCTGGCGGCGGATCCTCGCGTCGGCGGAGCGGCCGGTCGCGCTGATCCTCAGCCGGCAGGACCTGCCGGTACTGCCGTCGCCCTCTTCCTCTGATTCCTCCATTGACGCGGGCGTCGCGGCCGGCGGCTACGTGCGCTGGCAGCAGGGCGCGGGCGACGAGCTCGCGATCATCGCCACCGGCAGCGAGCTGCACCTGGCCGTCGAGGCGGCCGCGGTGCTCGCGTCATCGGGCGTGGCCGTGCGCGTGGTGTCGATGCCGAGCGTGGAGTGGTTCCTAGAGCAGTCGGACGAGTACCGCGAGTCGGTGCTGCCGGCCGCGCTCACCGCGCGGGTGGCCGTCGAGGCGGGTCGCGGCGACGCCTGGTACCGCTTCGCCGGCCGGGTCGTGTCGATCGAGGCCTTCGGGGAGTCGGGCAGCGGCCCCGAGGTGATGGAGCTGCGCGGCGTGCACCTCGACGCGGTGCTCGCGGCGGCGCGCGCGGCGCTCGCCTGCTGAACCGCGGCGGTCGCGCCGCAGCTCAGGCCCGCCAGAACCCGCAGAACGTCACGTGGCTCTTCGGAACGCCGCGCTCGGTCACGAGCCAGCGGCGCAGCGACGTGGGCAGCGACTGCTCGCCCACCACGAAGGCGTAGGGTGTGCCCGCCGGAAGCGCGAACGCCTGCACGGTGGCGAGCGCGAGCGTGCCCGGCTTCTGTCCGTGATCGCGGACGAGCCAGTGGACCTCGACCCCGGGTGGGGCGTCGGTGGGCTGGGCGTCGGCCGCATCCGCTATCTCGATGAAGGCATGGCCGACGGTGTCGCGGGGCGCGTCGCGCAGCACGCCGGCGACGGCGGGGAGTCCGCTCTCGTCGGCCACGAAGAGCTGCCAGTCGGCGGGCTGCGGGTTGTACATCACGCCCTGGTCGAGAAGCGCCACGGTGTCGCCGACCGCGGTTGCGGTGGCGAAGCGCGAAGCCGGTCCGTTGTCGCCGTGCGCCACGAAGTCGATGTCGAGCTCGTTCTCGAGGGGCCGGAAGGCGCGCACCGTGTAGTTGCGCATGATCGGGCGGGTGGCCTTGGGCATCGCGAGGAACTGCACGTAGCCGAGCAGGTCGATGCGCTTGGGCAGGGCGAAACTGGTGTGCGTGTCGTCGGGCAGCGACTCCAGCGGCAGGAAGAGCCGGAACCACTGGTCGAAGCCCATCGGCACGAATCGGGCGAGGGCGTCGCCGCCGAGGGTGATGCGCATCATGTTCGGAGTGACGCGCTCGGTGCGCACCACCTCGAGCACGAGCATCTCGGCGTTCTTCGGCGGCACGGGCTTGGACTGGCTCACGCGGCTCCCCCTCATTGTTAGGCGACCCTAACCTACCGGATCCCCGGCGTGCCTCGCCGCCGCGATACCACCGTGCGCCGATCTGCGCCGCCCCTCTCGACAGTGTCGGGAGCCGTGCCTAGGCTACGGGCATCACCCCCGTTCGGGGGCCATTCGCTGTTCGACCTCGCACGAGGAGATGCCCTGCAATGATGCCGTCGTCGCCACCCCGCAACCGCCTGCGCGCAACCGTCGCGATAGCGACATCCGCTGCCCTCGCTCTCGGCCTCGTCGCACTCACCGCGCCGCCCGCCCACGCGGCGACACCGACGCACACCATCGCCGAGGTGCAGGGCACGGGTGCGGCCACACCGCTCGCCGGCCAGCAGGTCACCGTGGTGGGGGTCGTCACCGCCGACCTGCGTGCTGCGACCGGCAGCGGCTACAACGGCATCTACCTGCAGAGCGCCAACGTGGGCTGGGGCGGCAAGACGCCCGGCGCCTCCGACGGCATCTTCGTCTACACGGGTGCCGCCGCCTCGAGCAGCGCCCACGTCAACGACCTGGTCTCGGTTACCGGTGTGGCGGGGGAGTTCAACGGCCAGACGCAGATCACCGCCACCGACCCGGCCGCCATCGCCATCGCGGGCGAGGGCGGCGGACGCCCGCGCACCACCGTGCTGCCCGACTCCGTCACCGGCGACGCCCGCGAGGCGTACGAGGGCATGATCGTCGTGCCGGAGTCGGCCTACCTCTCGTCGAGCCACCAGCTCGACAGCTTCGGCACGCTCTGGCTCAACACCGGCGCCCCCACCGTGAAGGCCACCGAGACAGCGGATGCCGGCCCGGCGGCCGCCGAGATCGCCGCGGCCAACAGGGCCCAGCGTCTGCTCGTCGACGACGGGTACAGCATCCAGGTGGGCAACCCCGCCCACCCGGGCGACCAGCCGTACTTCACCCCGGGAACGGTGGTGCGCAACGGCGACCGCTTCGTGTCGCCGGTGGGCGGCATGGTTCTTGGCTGGGGCTTCGACGACTGGCGGCTGCAGCCGCAGCGCCCGCTGAGCAGCAGCACGACCGATGCAGCCCTCCGGCCTGTCTTCGAGCCGCTCAACCCGCGCACCGCGGCGCCGGAAGACGTCGGCGGCGACATCACCGCGGCGTCGTTCAACGTCTTCAACTACTTCACGACCTTCGGCGGCGACGCCCGCGGGGCCGCGACCGAGGAGGAGTTCGCGGTGCAGCGCGCGAAGATCGTCGCCGCGATCAACGCGCTCGACGCCGACGTGGTGGGCCTGATGGAGATCGAGAACTCCGTGAAGCTCGGCGAGGAGCCCGACGAGGCGCTCGGCGACCTCGTCGACGCGCTGAACGCCGCCAGCGCGCCGGGCACCTGGGCGTTCGTGCCCACGCCGACGGCGCTGCTCGACGCGGCCACGACCGATTTCATCACTAACGCGATCATCTACAAGCCCGTCGCGGTCACCCCGGTGGGCGACAGCTTCGCCGACGTCGACGAGACCGTCTGGGACATCGCCCGCGAGCCGATCGCCCAGACCTTCGAGAGCAACGGCTCCCTGGTCACGGTGGTCGCGAACCACTTCAAGTCGAAGAGCCCGCCCAGCGGCAACACCGCGCCCGAGCCGGCCGACCTGCAGGGCTTCTTCAACGCCGAGCGGGTGGAGCAGGCGACCGCGCTCGTCGACCTCGTCGGCACCATCACGGCCGACCCCGCGAAGGGTGCGAACGTGCTGCTCGTCGGCGACTTCAACGCCTACGGCCAGGAGGACCCGGTGCAGGTGCTCACCGCCGCGGGCCTCGTCGACCTCGTGCCGGCGAAGGATCCGGGCGAGTACACCTACACCTTCGACGGCGAACTCGGCTCGCTCGACCACGCCTTCGCGACGCCGCAGCTCGCCGCGTCGGTCACCGGTGTCGACGTCTGGACCATCAACTCGCCCGAATGGGCCGCCCGCGGCTACAGCGGTGGCGCCGTCGACGCCGCCAGCCCGTTCCGCTCGAGCGACCACGACCCGATCCTCGTCGGGCTGGCGCAGGCCGCGGCCCCGGTGAACATCGACATCCTCTCGATCAACGACTTCCACGGCCGACTCGAGGCCGCGCCGCCCATCGCGGGCGCCGCGGTGATGGCCGGCATGATCGACTCCTATCGCGCGGCCAACCCGAACACGACGTTCGTCGGCGCCGGCGACCTGATCGGCGCATCCACTTTCGCGTCCTTCATCCAGAACGACCAGCCCACCATCGACGCCTTCAACGCGATGGGGCTCGACGCGAGCGCTCTCGGCAACCACGAGTTCGACCAGGGCCGCGCCGACCTCGACGACCGGGTTCTGCCGACCGCCGACTGGGACTACCTCTCGGCCAACATCTACGACCGCGCCACCGGCGCCCCGGCCTACCCGGAGTACGCGCTCGAGCAGTTCGGCGAGGTGACGGTCGGCTTCGTCGGCGCCACCACCGAGGAGCTGCCGTCGCTGGTGAGCCCCGACGGCATCGCGTCCCTCGAGGTGCGGCCGGTGGTGCCGGAGATCAACCGGGTCGCGGCCGCTCTCGGCGACGGTGACCCGGCGAACGGCGAGGCCGACGTGGTGGTGCTGCTCGTGCACGAGGGCGCCGCGACGCCGGCGATCGAGAGCGCCACCGACGACTCCCCGTTCGGCCGCATCGTCACCGGCGCGAGCGCCGACATCGACGCGATCATCTCGGGGCACACGCACCTGGCCTACGACCACGAGATCCCGATCCCCGGCACCTCGACCCTGCGCCCGGTCATCTCCTCCGGGCAGTACGGGGAGCGGTACAGCGACATGAAACTCTCCGTCGACCCCGAGTCGGGCGCGCTGCTGAGCATCTCGGCCGAGGTGCTGCCGCTGGCCGGCGCCTTCCCGCCCGACCCGGAGGTCGCCGCGATCGTGGCGGATGCCGTGGCGGTGGCCGTCGACCTCGGGTCCGTGCCGGTCGGCGCGATCACGGCCGACTTCAACCGTGCCGTGCAGTCGACGGGCGCGGAGAACCGCGGCGGCGAGTCCACGCTCGGCAACTTCGTGGCAGACGTGCAGCTCTGGGCCACCACCGACGCGGGCTCGCAGATCGCGCTGATGAACCCCGGCGGCCTGCGCAGCGACCTCCGCTACGCGGCGAACCCGGCCACGCCCGGCGACGCGGCGGGAGTCGTGACCTACCAGGAGGCCGCGGGCGTGCAGCCCTTCGCCAACACCCTGGTGGCGATGGACCTCACCGGCGCCCAGCTCACCCAGGTGCTCGAAGAGCAGTGGCAGCCGGCGGGAGCCTCGCGCCCGTTCCTCAAGCTCGGGCTCTCGGAGTCGCTCTCGTACACCTACGACCCGGCGGCAGCGGCGGGCGCGCACATCGGCACCGTCTTCTTCGAGGGCGAGCCGATCGACGAGGCTGCGACCTACCGCGTCACGGTCAACTCCTTCCTCGCCTCGGGCGGAGACAACTTCCCGACCCTCGCCGAGGGCACCAACCGCGCGGACACCGGGAGGATCGACCTCCAGAGCATGGTCGACTACTTCGAGGCGAACCCGGTGGCGACGCCGTCGTACGCGCAGCGGTCTGTGGGGGTCTCCGTCTCGCCGGCGGCGGGCGACGACGGCTACGCGCCCGGCGCATCCGTCTCTCTCTCGCTCAGCTCGCTGCTGTTCAGCACCGGCGAGCCGAACGCGGGAGAGGTCGTGGTGAGCGCCGGCGGTGTCGAGCTGGGCAGGGCCCCGATCGACCCGACGATCGTCGATACAACGGATGAGGTGGGTCGCGCGGTCGTGAACGTCACGATCCCGGCAGACGCGGCCGCCGGGCAGCTGCTGCTCACGGTGGCGGTGCCCCAGACCGGAACGTCGATCGGCGTACCGCTCACGATCGCGGCGGTCGAGCCGCCCGCGGAGCCGGAGCGCACCACCACCTCGGGCCGACTCGACCGGATCATCGCGAGCACGCGCAGCACGGTGACCTACACGGTGTCGGTGCGCGCGGCCTCGTCGACACCGGCGGGCGACGTGGGGATCTACGACGGGCGCCGGCTCGTAGCGACGGCCACGCTCGACGACGCCGGTCGCGCGGTGGTGACGCTGCCGCGGCTGGGTCGAGGGCTGCACCTGATCAGCGCGCGGTTCGAGGGGACGGAGGCGTTCACGCCCTCGGCGGCCTGGCCGAGTCTGCTGCTGGTGCTGTGAGGCGCGCACCCACCCGGGGACTCAGGGGGTAAGCGACGGGTGGGTGCGATCGTGCGTCTCTCACTGCGTGATGACGGCGTGGATTTCGGGTTCCGCGCCGAAAAACACGCTAATCGCTCAATAAAATCGTTACAAGAAGTCGCTTCTTCCCCGAATAGGGGGTATGGTTCTCCGCTCGTGGCGCCGGGTCGCGCTCGCGGTTATCCACACGGCCCGCACCCGCGTCGGTACCGTCGCGTAAACTCGCCGGGTGAGTTGGAACGCTGAAATCCCGTGGGATCCCGAAGAAGAACCGCCCTTCGACCCCTTCGCGGAGCCTCCCTTCGACGACGAGGCGCCGTTCCCCGACAGGGAGTTCGGTGGCCCGCCAGCGGGCGCGGGGAGCGCGGGCACGAGCGTGCGCACCGTCGCCCGCGTCGACCGCGGACCCGCCCCCACCGCCCTCGAGGCGCTGGAGAAGATCTTCGGCTACGACTCCTTCCGCAACCAGCAGGCCGAGATCATCGACACGGTCGTCGCCGGCGGCGACGCCCTCGTGCTCATGCCCACGGGTGGCGGAAAGTCCCTCTGCTACCAGATCCCCTCGCTGGTGCGCGAGGGGACCGGCGTCGTCATCTCGCCGCTGATCGCCCTGATGCAAGACCAGGTCGACGCCCTCACCGCCGTCGGTGTGCGCGCCGGCTTCCTCAACTCCACACAAGACCCGGCCCAGCGTCGCGAGGTCGAAGACGCCTACCTGTCGGGCGAACTCGACATGCTCTACCTGGCACCCGAGCGCCTGCGCGTCGCGGCCACCGCCGAGCTGCTCGATCGCGGAAAGATCTCCCTCTTCGCCATCGACGAGGCGCACTGTGTGTCGCAGTGGGGCCACGACTTCCGTCCCGACTACCTGCAGCTGTCGATGCTGCACGAGCGCTGGCCCACCGTGCCGCGCATCGCCCTCACCGCCACGGCCACCGAGGTCACGCACAAGGAGATCGCCTCCAAGCTGCAGCTCGGCGACGCCAAGCACTTCGTCTCCAGCTTCGACCGGCCCAACATCCAGTACCGCATCGAGCCGAAGAACCAGCCCATGCAGCAACTGCTGGCGCTGATTCGCAGCGAGCACGCCGGCGACGCGGGCATCGTCTACTGCCTGTCACGCGCATCCGTTGAGAAGACGGCCGACTTCCTCGTCGAGAACGGCGTCACCGCCCTGCCGTACCACGCGGGTCTCGACTCCCGCATCCGCGCCGCGAACCAGTCGCGCTTCCTGCGGGAGGACGGCGTGGTGATGGTCGCGACCATCGCCTTCGGCATGGGCATCGACAAGCCCGACGTGCGCTTCGTCGCCCACCTCGACCTGCCGAAGAGCGTCGAGGGCTACTACCAGGAGACCGGCCGCGCCGGCCGCGACGGGCAGCCCTCCACCGCCTGGCTCGCCTACGGTCTGCAGGACGTGGTGCAGCAGCGCCGCATGATCCAGCAGTCCGAGGGCGACGACGCCTTCCGCCGCCGGCTCGGGGCCAACCTCGATGCGATGCTCGCGCTCTGCGAGACGATCACCTGCCGACGGGTGCAGCTGCTCGGCTACTTCGGCGAGAGCTCGGCTCCCTGCGGCAACTGCGACACCTGCCTGTCACCGCCCGAGGGTGTCGACGGAACGATCCCGGCGCAGAAGCTGCTCTCCACCGTGGTGCGGCTGTGGCGCGAGAAGCAGCAGCGCTTCGGGGCCGGGCACATCATCGACATCCTGGTCGGCAAGACCACGCCGCGCATGACGCAGTACCGCCACGACCAGCTGAAGACCTTCGGCATCGGCGCCGACCTGAGCGATGCGGAGTGGCGCGGCATCGTGCGGCAGATGCTGGCGCAGGGGCTGCTGCAGGTCGTGGGCGAGTACGGAACCTTCGCCGTGACGGATGCGAGTGCCTCGGTTCTCGACGGATCCCGCCCGGTCAAGCTGCGCAAGGAGCCGGAGCGTTCGGTGCGCGCGGCGAAGAAGTCGAAGGTCGCGTCGGATCTGCCGGTGGCCTCCGTCGACCTGTTCGAGGCGCTGCGTGTCTGGCGCTCGGCCGAGGCGAAGGCGCAGGAGGTGCCGGCGTACATCATCTTCGGCGACGCCACCCTGCGCGGCATCGCCATCAGCCGCCCGGGCTCGCTGGGCGAGCTGGGCGGCATCAGCGGCGTCGGCGAGAACAAGCTCGCGAAGTACGGCGAGGCCCTGCTCGAGGTGGTGGCGGCGAACTAGCGCCCGTTCAACAGGAGAAGGGGCCCGCAAAGGCCCCGAATCTCCGGTTGAACGCGCGAGGGCGCCCGATTCTCCTGTCGAGCGGCGCGTCGCGCGTGGAGAGGACCCGCTACTCCGCGACGGGAGTGGCCGCGGCGGCCTCGCGCTGCGCCGCGATGTCCGCGTGCACCTGCTCCATGTCGAGGCCGCGCACGGCGTCGATCACCTGGGTGAGCGCGGGGGCGGGAAGCGCACCCGGCTGCGAGAACACGAGCACGCCGTCGCGGAACGCCATCAGCGTCGGGATCGACGTGATGCCCGCGGCGCCGGCGAGGGCCTGCTGGTCTTCAGTGTCGACCTTCGCGAAGGTGATGTCGTCGTTGCTGTTGCTCGCCTCTTCGAAGATCGGGCCGAACTGCTTGCAGGGGCCGCACCACTCGGCCCAGAAGTCCACGAGCACGATGCCGGGCTCCAGAACGGTGGTCTCGAAGTCGTCGCTGGTCAGGTTTACAGTAGCCATTTCTCCAGCCTAGAAGCCCTGCGAAGCGGATGCACGCGCGTGCGCCCGCAATCCGCCACCAGCGAAAAGACGGCGGCCGAGAACATGAGCCGTACCCCGCGAAAAGATGAGCCGTACCCCGCATACGGGGGTGATACCGGGCGCTCGCACCCCCTGTCTGCACCCCCTTTGGGGGTCACCGGCCCCCGATTGCCTGTGTAACTATTTCGATCGTTACCCGGAGGCAGTATGTCGAATTCACCCAGCAGAAAGCGCGTCTACCCAGCGCGCATGGCGGTCTCGTTGACCGCCGCCCTCGCCCTCGTCGGCGCTCTGCTCGTTCCCGTGTCCGCGCACGCGGTGGGCCCCTGCGACACCGGTTCGAACCCCGTGGTCTGCGAGAACAGCAAGGCGGGCACCGCTCCCGCGGTCTGGGACATCGCCGGCTCCGGCGACGACACCCTGCAGGGCTTCTCCACCGACATCAGCGTGAACGTCGGGTCCACGGTGAACTTCAAGATCGCCACCGACGCCCCCAGCTACACGATCGACATCTACCGCACCGGCTGGTACGGCGGCCTCGGCGCCCGCAAGATCGCCTCCGTCACCCCGAACGTCACCCCGCCGCCGACGCAGCCGGTGTGCCCGAAAGACAGCGCCACCGAGCTCACCGACTGCGGCAACTGGAGCGTCTCCGCATCGTGGGCGGTTCCCTCCTCCACCGTGTCCGGCGTCTTCGTGGCGCTGCTCACCCGGCCGGACACCGGCGGCAAGAGCCACATCACCTTCATCGTGCGCAACCAGAGCAGCACCTCGGCCGTGCTCTTCCAGACCTCCGACCCCACCTGGCACGCCTACAACACCTACGGCGGATCCGACTTCTACCAGGGCGCGGCCAACGGACGCTCCTACAAGGTGAGCTACAACCGCCCCTTCAACACCCGCTCGCACATGCTCGGACGCGACTTCTACTTCGCCAACGAGTACCCGCTGGTGCGGTTCCTCGAGAAGAACGGGTACGACGTGAGCTACTTCAGCGGCGTCGACACCGACCGCTACGGCGCACTGCTGACGAACCACAAGGTGTTCCTCTCGGTGGGCCACGACGAGTACTGGTCGGCCGGCCAGCGCGCCAACGTGGAAGCCGCCCGCGACGCCGGGGTGAACATGCAGTTCCTCTCCGGCAACGAGGCCTACTGGCGCACCCGCTGGGAGCCGTCGACCGACAGCTCGCAGACCCCGTACCGCACGCTGGTCTCGTACAAGGAGACCTGGAACACCCAGCCCGGCAAGCTCGACACCTCAACCGCCCAGTGGACGGGAACCTGGCGCGACCCGCGCTACGCCTCGCAGACCAACGGCGGCGGTCTGCCCGAGAACTCCCTCACCGGCACCGCGTACATGGCCAACAACACCGATCTCGCCGTCACCGTCACCCAGGCGCAGGGCAGGATGCGGATGTGGCGAGCAACCGGTCTCTCCACCATGACCGGCGCCACCCAGGCGCTCGCGCCCCACACCATCGGCTACGAGTCGAACGAGGACCTCGACAACGGCCAGCGGCAGAGCGGCCTGGTGCGCATGTCGGCGACGACCGGCGGCACCCCCGAGTACCTGCAGGACTTCGGCCGGGTGACCGCCGAGGGCACGACCACCCACAACGTCACCCTCTACCGGGCGGCGAGCGGCGCGCTCGTCTTCGGCGCCGGAACCATCCAGTGGACCTGGGGCCTCGACGCGGAGCACGACGGCAACGGGGCCGCCGCCGACCTGCGCATGCAGCAGGCGCAGGTGAACCTGCTCGCCGACATGGACGCCCAGCCGCTCACCCTCGCCTCCAATCTGGTGGCCGCCACGAAGAGCACCGACACGACGGCGCCCTCCGTGACCCTCACCTCCCCGACGGCCGGCTCGAGCATCCCGAACGGCACCGCCGTCACCCTCACCGGAACGGCCAGCGACGCCACCGGCGTCGTCGCGGGCGTCAACGTCTCCACCGACAACGGGGTCACCTGGCACCCGGCCACCGGCACCACCAGCTGGAGCTACAGCTACGCGCAGCACGGCCGCGGCACCACGCCCGTGCTGGTGCGCGCGATCGACGACTCCGGCAACTACCGCGCCAGCCCGCACGCCTTCTCCTTCACCGTCACCGGCCCGTTCAGCGTGTTCGGCGCCGAGGTGCCGAAGACGCCCGACGGCGGCCCCGCCACCAACCTCCAGCTCGGCCTCACCTTCACCCCCACCGTCGCGGGCTACGTCTCGGGCGTGCGCTTCTACAAGAGCGCCGCGAACACCGGGCAGCACACCGGCTCCCTCTGGGACGCCGCGGGCGTGCGCCTCGCCACCGTCAACTTCGTGAACGAGACGGCGAGCGGATGGCAGACAGCCACCTTCACCTCGGCCGTGCCGGTGCAGGCCGGCACCAGATACACCGTCTCCTATCTCGCGCCGCAGGGCCACTACGCCGCGTCGACCTGGCACTGGGCCACCCGCGGCGACACCGCGGGGCCGCTCACTGTCGCCGGCGGCTACGGGGCGGAGTTCGCCGGCAGCTACACCACCGGCGAGGCCTTCCCCGACCAGCGCTTCAACGGCACCAACTACTACGTCGACGCGGTGTTCGACGTGGTCGACACCACCCCGCTGTCGGCCACCAAGCAGTGGCCGCTGCCCGGATCCACCAGCGTGCCCACCTCGTCGAAGATCAGCGCCACCATGTCGAAGCCGGTCACCGCGTCGACCATCGCCTTCACCGTCACCCCGCAAGGCGGTTCGCCCGTCGGCGGCTCGGTCGCCTACGACTCCGCCACCAAGAAGGCCACCTTCACACCGTCGAGCGCGCTCGCCGGCGCGACGCTGTACTCGGTCTCCGTGGCCGCAACCGCGACCTCCGGCGGAGGGGTCACCGCCGGAGGTTCCTGGAGTTTCACCACCGCCGTGCCCGCCCCGCCCGTGGGCACCTGCCCGTGCAGCGGCTACAACGACGGAACCCAGCCGGGAATGCAGGAGGTGGCGGATGCCAACCCGGTGACCCTCGGCGTGCGGTTCACCCCCACCGAGAACGGCACGATCACCGCGATCAAGTTCTACAAGGGCGCGGGCAACACCGGGCCCCACACCGGAATCCTCTACAACAGCTCCGGGGCGGTGATGAGCTCCGCGGTGTTCGGCGCCGAGTCGACCGCGGGCTGGCAGACCGTGACCCTGCCGTCGCCGGTGCCGGTGACCGCGGGCACCAGCTACACCGCCGCGTACCGCACCCAGTCGGGCAACTACTCGGTGACGGTCGGCGACTACGCCACCGCCTCCATCCGCGGTCCCCTCGCCTTCAACGAGGAGGCGGGCGTCTACAGCTACCCCGACGCCGCCCCCACCTCGACGACGACCAGCAGCTACCTGGTCGACGTCTCCTTCAGTCGCACGCCGTCGACGCTCACGCTGCAGAGCACCACTCCCGGTGCCGGCGCCACCCAGGTGGCCCGCAGCTCGACAATCACGGCACAGATGTCCGGACCCGTTGCGGCCGGCTACTCGCTCTCGGTCACGAGCCAGGGAGCGAACATCGCAGGAACGTCGAGTCTCTCGACCGATGGCAAGACAATCACCTTCACCCCTTCATCCGTACTACCCAACGGTTCGACGGTGTCTGTGACGCTCAGCGGAGTGGTATCGACCGACGGGGTAGGCCTAGCGCCCCAGACCTGGTCGTTCAGCACGGTGAACGAGTCGACGACCACGGTCACGAACACGACGCTCTTCGGCACCGAGACACCGGCCGTCGCGGCGGCGGCCGGTGAATCGGCTCCGGTCGAGCTCGGCATGTCGTTCACCGCCTCGGCGGCGGGCTCCGTCACCGCGATCCGCTTCTACAAGGGGGCCGGCAACGGCGGCACCCACGTGGGTCGTCTCTACAACGCGACGGGCACCCAGCAGTTGGCATCCGTGAACTTCGCCAACGAGACGGCGAGCGGATGGCAGGTCGCCCAGCTGCCGACGGCCGTCGCGCTCACGCCGGGTCAGACCTACGTGGTGTCGTACTTCGCGCCGCAGGGCCACTACCCCTACTCGGGCGGCTACTTCTCGTCGCCGAAGACGAGCGGTCCGCTCACCGCGGGCACCGCCACCAACGGCCGGTTCTTCTACGGGCCGTCCGGCGGCTTCCCCAGCCAGAGCTACAACGCCTCCAACTACTTCGTCGACGTGGTCTTCACCCAGACCACCGCCGTGCCCTGACGACACCCGTCCTACCCGTTCACCCGTCTTACCCCGCATCACCCGTTTCACACTCACTCTCACCCGAAAAGAGATCAGAGGATTCAATGACGACACAACTCAGCGTCGCCGTGGTCGGCGCCGGCTATTGGGGCCCGAACCTCGCACGCAACTTCAGTGCCAGTCGCGACTGGCGGCTCGCCGCCATCTGCGACCTCGACGGCGCGAAGGCCGCGGCGCTCGCCGAGAAGGTGGGGCACGTCGACGTGCACACCGACCTCGCCGAGCTGCTCGAGCGCGACGACATCGACGCCGTCGCCGTGGCCACCCCGGCACGCACCCACCACGCGGTCGTGCTCGCAGCGCTGCGGGCGGGCAAACACGTGGTGGTCGAGAAGCCGCTCGCCGACAGCCGCGAGCGCGCGCTCGAGATGGTCGCGGAGGCCGAGGAGCGCGGACTCACCCTGATGGCCGACCACACCTACTGCTACACGCCGGCGGTGCTCAAGATCCGCGAGCTGATCGCGGAGGGCGCCCTCGGCGAGCTGCTCTTCATCGACTCGGTGCGCATCAACCTCGGGCTGGTGCAGCCCGACGTCGACGTCTTCTGGGACCTCGCCCCGCACGACCTGTCGATCATCGACTTCATCCTGCCGAACGGCCTGCGCCCGGCCGAGGTCTCGGCCCAGGGCGCCGACCCGCTCGGGGCCGGCAGGAGCTGCATCGGCTACCTCACCGTGCCGCTCGAGAACGGCGCGATCGCCCACGTGCACGTCAACTGGCTCAGCCCCACGAAGATCCGCAGCATGGTGATCGGCGGCACGAAGCGCACCCTGGTCTGGGACGACCTCAACCCGCAGCAGCGCATCAGCGTCTACGACCGCGGCGTCGACCTCGACCAGCAGTCGGTCGACGGGGTGAACCGCACGGCGGCCGCCATCTCGTACCGGCTCGGCGACACCTGGTCGCCGGCGCTCCCCGAGCACGAGGCGCTCGGCGCCATGGCCGCGGAGTTCGCGACCAGCATCCGCGAGGGCCGGGCGGCGCGCACCGACGGGCTCGCCGGCCTGCGCGTGCTGTCGGTGCTCGAGGCGGCCAGCCGCAGCCTCGGCCGCGCCGGCCGCATGGAACCCGTCGAGGCGGCGGAACCGATCCTCACGGCGGTGGCATCGTGACCCGCGTCGAGGGAGCCTGTGTGCTCGTCACCGGAGGCGCGGGAACCATCGGCTCCACCATCGTCGACCAGCTGCTCGCGGCGGGGGCCGCGCACGTCGACGTGCTCGACAACTTCGTGCGCGGGCGCCGGGCCAATCTGGCGGATGCGCTGCAGTCGGGCCGGGTGTCGGTGATCGAGGGCGACATCCGTGACAAGGTCGTCGTCGACACCGTGACGGCCGGCAAGGACCTGGTGTTCCACCAGGCCGCCATCCGTATCACCCAGTGCGCGGAGGACCCGCGGCTGGCGCTCGAGGTGCTGGTCGACGGCACCTTCAATGTCTTCGAGTCGGCGGTGGCGCGCGGCGTGACGAAGATCGTCACCGCGTCGAGCGCCTCCGTCTACGGGCTGGCCGAGGAGTTCCCCACCGGGGAGCGCCACCACCACCACAACAACGACACCTTCTACGGGGCGGCGAAGTCGTTCAACGAGGGCATGATCCGCAGCTTCCGGGCGATGAACGACATCGACTACGTGGTGCTGCGCTACTTCAACGTCTACGGACCGCGCATGGACGTGCACGGCCTGTACACCGAGGTGCTGGTGCGCTGGATGGAGCGGATCGCCGACGGCAAGCCGCCGCTGATCTTCGGCGACGGCAGCCAGACCATGGACTTCGTCTTCACCGACGACATCGCCCGGGCCAACCTGCTCGCCGCCGAGAGCGACGTGCGCGACGGCGTCTTCAACGTGGCCAGCGGCGAGGAGACCAGCCTGCTGGGACTGGCCGAGGCGCTGCTGCGCGCGATGGACTCCGACCTCTCCGTGGAGCACGGCCCCGAGCGGGCGGTGAACGGGGTCTCCCGCCGGCTCGCCGACACGGCCGCCGCGCGCGAGGCGCTCGGCTTCCGGGCCGAGACCGGCCTGGAGGACGGACTGCGACGCCTCGTCGAGTGGTGGCGTCCGCTGCGCGGCGAGATAGCCGCCGCCCGACCGGCGGGAGTCGCGGCATGAACCGCATCAACGTGATGAAGCCCTGGCTCGGCGCGGAGGAGGCGGAGGCGCTCGCCGCCGTCATCGAGAGCGGCTGGGTCGCGCAGGGCCCGCGGGTCGTGCGCTTCGAGGAGGAGTTCGCCGACGCGGTGGGCGCGCAGTACGCGGTCGCCACGTCGAACTGCACCACCGCCCTGCACCTCGCCCTGGTCGTCGCGGGCATCGGCGCGGGCGACGACGTGGTCGTGCCGTCGTTCTCGTTCATCGCCACCGCCAACGCCCCCACCTACGTGGGCGCCCGCCCGGTGTTCGCCGACGTCGATCTGGAGACCGGCAACGTCACCGCCGGCACGATCATGGCGGCGATCACCCCGGCCACGAAGGCGGTGATCGTGGTCGACCAGGGCGGGGTGCCCGTCGACATCGACGACATCCGCGCCGAGCTCGACCCGCTCGGCGTCGTCGTGATCGAGGACGCCGCCTGCGGCGCCGGCTCCACCTACCGCGGCGGCCCGGTCGGCATCGGCGCCGACCTCACCGCGTGGTCGTTCCACCCCCGCAAGCTGCTCACCACCGGCGAGGGCGGGATGCTCACCACCCACAACCCGGCCTGGGCCGACCGCGCCCGGCAGCTGCGCGAGCACTCGATGAGCGTCTCCGCGAACGCGCGCCACGCCTCCGTGTTCGCGCCGCCGGAGGAGTACCTCGAGGTGGGCTTCAACTACCGCATGACCGACATGCAGGCGGCCGTCGGACTGGTGCAGCTCGGCCGGCTTCCCGCGATCGTGCGCCGCCGCCGCGAGATCGTGGCCGCGTACACCGCGGAGCTCGCCGACATCCCCGGGCTTCGGCCGGTGGCCGACCCTCCGTGGGGCACCAGCAACTTCCAGTCCTTCTGGGTGGAGGTGCTCCCCGAGTTCCCGGTGAGCCGCGACGAGCTGCTCGCTGCGCTCGCCGCCGACGACATCTCCGGCCGCCGCGGCATCATGGCCAGCCACCGGCAGCCCGCCTACGCCGACCGCGACACGGGAGGCGCCGAGCTGACCGTGACGGAGAGGCTCACCGACTGCACGCTGATCCTCCCGGTGTTCCACCAGCTCACCGACGAGGAGCGCGCGCGGGTCGTCGCCTCGATCCGCCGTGCGTCGGCGACCGTGGCCGTCGCATGAGCGACCTGGTGCTGATCGGGGCCAGCGGCCTCGCCCGGGAGGCGCTCGCCGTGGTGCGGGAGAGCGGGTCCCACGCCCCGATCGGGGTGCTCGACGACGCTCCCGCGCAGCTCGGGTCGAACTTCGACGGAGTGCCGGTGCTCGGCCCGCTCGCGGAGGCGACCCGCTTCCCGCACGCCGAGTTCCTGGTGTGTGTCGGATCCGGCGTCGCGCGGGAGTCGATCGTGCGTCGTATCGCGCGGGCGGGCATCCGCTTCGCCACGGTGGTCGACCCGAGCGTGCGCAATCCCGGGGACAGTCCGGTCGGCGCGGGCAGCATCGTGCTCGCGCAGGTGAGCATCACCGCGAACGCCCGCATCGGCGAGCACGTGGTGGTGATGCCCGGCTGCACCATCACCCACGACGACGTGATCGACGACTACGCCACCCTCGCCTCCGGGGTGTCCCTCGGCGGCGGCGTGCACCTGCGGCGCGGCGCCTACCTCGGCATGAACGCATCGATCCTGCCCGGCGTGCGGGTGGGCGTCGGGGCGGTGGTCGGCATGGCGGCCGCGGTGCTCGACGACGTGCCGGACGGCGAGACCTGGGCGGGCGTTCCGGCGCACGAGCTCGGGCGCCGGCTGGGGGTGACGGCGTGAGCCGCGTGGTGCCGATGCTCGACCTCGGCTGGCAGCACCGCCGCATCGAGCGGGAGGTGGCGGAGGGATTCGCCGCCGTGCTCGAGAACACCAGCTACATCCTCGGCCCCCAGGTCGACGCCTTCGAGCGCGAGTACGCCGAGTACAGCGGCGTCGACCACGTGATCGGGGTCGGCAACGGAACCGACGCCATCGAGCTCGCCCTGCGGGCCGCCGGGGTGGGGCCGGGCGACGAGGTGGTCATCCCGGCCAACACCTTCGTCGCGACGGCGGAGGCGGTGGTGCGCTCGGGTGCGTCCGTGGTGCTCGCCGACTGCGGCGACGACTACCTGATCGACCCGGAGGCGCTGCGGCCGCTGCTCACCCCCGCCGTGCGCGCGGTGATCGCGGTGCACCTCTACGGGCAGACCGCCGACGTCGACGCGATCCGCGCGGTCGTCGGCGACGGTGTGCTGGTGATCGAGGACGCGGCCCAGTCGCAGGGCGCCCGCTACCGCGGCCGCCGCTCCGGCTCGCTCGGCGACGCGGCGGGCACCAGCTTCTACCCGGGCAAGAACCTCGGGGCCTACGGCGACGGCGGGGCGGTCTCCACGCCGTCGGCCGCGATCGCGGCGAACGTGCGCGCGCTGCGCAACCACGGAGGCTCGCGGCGCTACGAGCACCTCGTGATCGGCACCAACTCGCGACTGGACAGCCTGCAGGCGGTGGTGCTCTCGGCGAAGCTGCGCCGACTCGACACCTGGAACGCCGAGCGGCGCCGGCTCGCCGACCGCTACACGGCGGTGCTGCGCGACACCCCCGGCATCACCACGCCCCGGGTGAACGACGGCAACGAGCCGGTCTGGCACCAGTACGTGGTGCGGGTGGCAGACCGCGACCGGGTGGTCGACGAGCTGGTGGCCGCCGGGGTCGGTGCCGCGGTGCACTACCCGCGGCCGATCCACCTGCTCCCGGCCTACGCCTGCCTGGGCCACGGCCCCGGGGACTTCCCGATCGCCGAGCGCCTCTCCGAGCAGATCCTGTCGCTGCCGATCTACCCGGGGCTGAGCGACGAGGCGCAGGACTACGTCGTCGCCTCGGTCGAGTCGGTGCTGGGCACCCGGGCCGGGGTGCTGCGATGAGGATCTCACGCCCCGTGCCCTCGGCGCGCACGGCCACCGTCACCGCCGTCATCCCCTGCTACAACTACGGCCACTACCTGCCGCAGGCGGTGGCGAGCGTGCTCGAGCAGCGCGGGGTGAACACGCGCGTGATCATCGTCGACGACCACTCCACCGACGACTCCCTGTCTGTGGCGCTCGACCTCGCGGCGCACGACGACCGCGTGACGGTGGTGGAGCATCCGGTCAATATCGGACACATCAACACCTACAACGACGGCTTCGCCCGCGTGGAGACGGAGTTCGTCACGCTGGTCTCGGCCGACGACCTGGTGGCGCCCGGCGCTCTGAAGAGGGCGACCGACCTGATGAGCGCGCATCCGCGGGTCGGCCTGGTCTACGGACAGCCGGTCGAGTTCGCGGATGCGCCGCCCGGCTCCGACCGGAGCGGCTCGGCCCCGTACACCTGGACGACCTTCACCGGTGCCGAGTGGACCCGGCTGTCGTGCGCCCGCGGCCGCTGCTTCATCCTCTCGCCGGAGGTGGTGATGCGCACCGAGGTGGTGCACGAGGTGGGCGGCTACAACCCGGCGCTGCCGAAGTCGGGCGACCTCGAGTACTGGCTGCGCACCGCCTCGCGCTGGGACATCGGCCGGGTGAACGGCCGGGTGCAGGCCTTCTACCGCCAGCACCAGAGCAACATGCACGTGACGATCCTCTCGACCATGGCGGCCGACCTGAAGCACCGCATGCTGGCGTTCCGCTACCTGGAGAGCCCCGACTACCGCGAGGTCTCCACCCGGGGGCCGGCGCTGCTGGCCCGGGCGAAGCGGGCGCTCGCCCGCGAGGGGCTGATCCTGGCGCACCGCGAGATGGACTCGGGCGGGTCGCCCTCCGTGGCCGGCGAGCTGCGCGCCTCGGCGGTGGAGCTGGTGCCCGCGCTCGAGGAGGGACGCCGGCTGGCCTCGCTCGACGCCAAGCTCCGCAGGTCGCAGCCCTCGGGCACCCAGCGCGCGAAGGAGGCAGCGCGCATCCAGCTCGACCGGGTGCGCTGGCGTCTCTGGGCGCTGACCGGGGTCTCGTGAGCGGGATGCGCCTGCCGTTCCCCGGCCGGCTCTCGGGACTCGCCGCCGCGTCGGCCCAGGCCCGCCGGCGCGGGGTGCGCGACACGGCGCAGCGCGTGGTCAACCGCCTGTACGAGCGGCTCGACGTGGGCGCGCTCGACTTCCCGCTGCTGCCGGGCGACATCGCGGATTCGCGGCGCCTCGAGCCGCCGCTCACCCGGCCGCCGCTGGCCGAGGGCTCGACCGCGTCGGTCGGCTTCCTCTGCACACCGCCGAGCGCCGGCTCGGGCGGGCACACCACCCTGTTCCGCATGGTGGAGGAGCTCGAACGCCGCGGCCACCGCTGCGTGCTGTACCTCTACGACCGGCACGGGGGCGACGGGGCCCGCCACAGCGCGGTCATCCGGGCCAACTGGCCGCGGCTGCGCTCGGAGATCGTGCCGCTCACGCCCTCGACCTCCTTCGACGGCAACTCCTTCCAGGGCGGCGTCGACGCCGTGGTCGCCTCCGGCTGGCAGACCGCGCACGTGCTCGCGAAGCGCGCGGAGGGCTCCTCGGTGCGCCGGCTGTACTTCGTGCAGGACTTCGAGCCCTACTTCTACCCGCGCGGATCGCTCTGGGCGCTCGCCGAGGACAGCTACCGCTTCGGCTTCCGCACGATCTCGCTCGGCCGCATGGTCTACGAGCACCTGCGGCTCGACATCGGCATCGACACCGACCTGGTGGGCTTCGGCTGCGACACCGAGGTGTACTACCTCACCTCCCCCGGCGCGCTGGACGACTTCGAACGCAGCGGGGTGGTGTTCTACGAGAAGCCCGGCAACGACCGCCGCGGCTACACACTCGCCCGGCTCGCGCTCGAGGAGTTCCACCGCGCGCACCCGGAGCAGCCGATCCACCTGTACGGCGACGAGGGTCCGGCCTGGACGATCCCGGTGGTGCGGCACGGGCGGCTCACCCCGCCCCAGCTGAACGAGCTGTACAACCGCTCGATCGCCGGCATCGCCATGTCGTTCACGAACATCTCGCTCGTCGCCGAGGAGATGCTCGCGGCCGGAACCATACCCGTCGTGAACGACACCCCGTCTGCGCGGGCCGACCTGTCGCATCCGGACGTCGCCTGGGCGCCGCCCACCCCGGGCGGCATCGCCGACGCGCTCTCGCGCACGGTCTCGGCGCCCGACGCCCAGGTGCGCGCGGCCCGGGCGGCCTCACTGGTGCGGCAGGGCTGGCGCGACACCGCCTCGCGGGTGGCCGACGTGATCCTCGACGAGGTCAACCGATGACCACCGGGCAGGCGACGGCGCCCACCGTGCGGCGCGGACTGGCGTGGAGCACCGCCAGCAACATCGTGCTGCGGCTGAGCAACCTGCTCGTCGGCGTGATCATGGCGCGGCTGATCGCGCCGGCCGAGTACGGGGTGTTCGCGGTGGCGCTCACCGTCTGGCTGGTGCTCGGCGCCGTCGCGGAGTTCGGCCTCGGCGCCGACCTCGTGCGGCGCGAGGACTACGAGCGCCACCTGCCCACCGTGGCCACGCTGGCCGCGGCGCTCAGCACGGTGCTCGCCCTCGGCATGTGGCTGGGCGCCCCGGCGATCGCGACCCTGTTCGGCAGCCCGGAGGCCGCCGGCGTCGTGCAGCTGATGGCGATCCCCATGGCGCTGATCGGGTTCTCGGTGGTGCCCGCCGCCCTGCTGCAGCGGCAGATGAAGCAGGGCACGGTGTTCGCCATCGACGGCTCCGCGCTCGTCGTGTCGACCGCCGTCACGGTTCTCTGCGCGCTCGCCGGGGCCGGCCCCGCCGCGCTGGCCATCGGGCGCATCGCCGGACAGTCTCTCACCGTGCTGCTGCAGTACGTGGCGGTGCGCCGCTGGCCGGTCTTCGGCTGGAACCGCGAGGTGCTCGGCGAGGCCACCGCCTTCGGAGTGCCGCTGGCCGTCGCCAACGTGATCTCCTGGCTCATCATCAGCATCGACAACCTCATCGTCGCGCGGCTCACCGGCTCCACCGAGCTGGGCATCTACGCCCTCGCGTTCAGCGTGGCCTCCTGGCCGATGTCGGTCGCGGGCCAGTCGGTGCGGGTGATCGCGCTCCCCGCGTTCTCCCGGCTCGACAGCGACTGGCACCGCGGGCGCATCATGGTGAAGGTCAGCGGACTGATCTGGACGGTGAGCGGCCTCACCGCCCTCGGGCTCGCGTTCATGGCGCCGCAGGTGGTGGGCGTCGTCTACGGGGAGCGCTGGCTCCCCGCGGCGGCCGCGATCGTGCCGCTCGCGGTGTTCGGCGCGTTCCGCGTGATCTTCGACCTCTCGGCCACCTACCTGATCGCCTGCGGCATGACCCGGCAGGTGGCGGTGGTGCAGGTGCTCTGGCTGGTCGCGCTGGTTCCGGCCATGATCGTCGGTGTGCAGGTCGCGGGGCTCGCCGGCGCCGGCTGGGCCCACGTGGCGGTCGCGGTGCTGGTGGTGCTGCCCGCCTACCTGCTGTTCCTGCACAGGGCGCGCGTGCGCATCCGCCTCTTCCTGCGCGCCTGGCTGCTGCCCACCGTCGCCGCGATCCCGCTCGCGGCGGCACTCTGGCTGATCACGACGCGGGTGGAGTCCGCGCTGCTCGCCCTCACGAGCGCCGCGGCGGCGGCCGTGCTGCTCTACGCGATCCCGATGGCGCGCTGGTGGGTGCGGCGGGTGCGGGCGATCGGCGTCGACGACGACGCCGACGGTGTGCCCGCGGCCGAGTCAGCGGAGGCGGTCACCCCGGGCCTCGGCGCCGGCAGCCTCGGTGCCGGCACCACCCTGCCGGGCGATCCCGCGTAGCCGCACGTGGGCGGCGGCGAGGCCGATCACGAGGAAGTACAGCTGCGCCGACATGGTGAACGAGAACACGTCGTAGGTGCCCATGAGCACGGTGCCGACGGCGATCGCGGCCCCGATGCCCTGCCCGACGCGCTTCTCCAGCCCGGAGGCCCCGCGGGCGAACATCGTTGTGGCCACGGCCGTGGCCGAGAGCGCGAGCAGGGCGACGACGCCGAGCACCCCCACCTCGATGGCGGACTGCAGCAGCTGGTTGTCGAGGATGCGGTACTCCGGCAGGAAGGTGCCCACCCCCCGCCCGATCACCGGGCTGAACGACACGAACTGCGCGACCAGCTCGTAGCTGCCGATGCGCGACTCGGCGCTCGAGTCGCCGGTGCTGATTCCGCTGAACATGGCGCTCACCGCGCCGACCATGCCGGGCACCACGAAGTAGACGACGCCGAGCATGCCGACGACGCCCGCGATCGCGAAGGCGCGGACGCGGGCCGGCCAGGTGGGCAGCAGCACGAGCACCCCGATGCCCAGCCCGAGGATGGTGGCGCGTGAGACGGCGAGCACCGCGGCGAAGGCGATCAGCACGGCGGGCAGCCAGCGCGCGATGCTCGACCGGGCGGTGTCCCAGATCGCGAGCGTCAGCGCGAGAGGGAGCGCCACGGCCAGCACGTAGCCGTACTCGAGCGGATGGGTCGCCGTTCCCGAGGGCCGCGCGAAGCCGCTGCGCGACTGCAGCACCGAGGGGTCGGCCGTTCCGAGGCCCGGGATGCTGATCCAGTCGGTCAGCGGCTGCCGCGTGGCGAACTGCAGAAGGCCGAGCAGCGCGAGCAGGCTGCCGACGATCGCGATGCGGCGGATGAGGGTGACGAGCCGCTCGTAGTTCGGAATGCCGTCGCTGACCAGCAGCACCAGCCCGATCCCGGCGAAGACCCGGAGCAGGCCCGTGTCGGCGGGGCTGCTCTCGGTGGTGGGCAGCCCCCGGAACATCGCCCCGATGTAGCTGATCATCACCGTCGCGAGGTAGGCGAGCGCGGCGATGCGCACCGGGGTGAATGTCGTCCCCTGCGGTGCGGTGCTGCGCTGCAGCTGGTGCCAGCACCACCACAGGCCGCCGAGGATCGCCCAGAGCAGGGCGGGGGAGCCGAGGGAGCCGAGGGCGACGATCGTGCGGTCGGTGGGGACGCCCACCAGAAGCACGAGGAACACGGTGAGGAACGACACCGCGTCGAGCGGCGGGCGCGTGGGCAGCAGGGGGCCGTCGAGCGCCCGGTCGCGCACCCGCGTCGTCGTGGTCATGGCCTCAGGTGCCCGGCCGCGACTCGGAGAGCCGCGCGGGCGCGCCGTGGGCTGTCTCGGGGACCGGCTCGGGAGCATCCGCTGTCTCCGTCTGCTCCTCCCGCTCGTCGGCGGCGCGCCGCTTGTAGCGCGGCAGCTTCTCCTTCTGCGAGCGACGGCGCCGGGCGGAGAGGATGAGGCCGTCGACGAGCCCGGTGCCGATGACGGTGAGCACCACACCGCCCGCCGCGACGCCCAGCAGCAGCCGGGTGCGGTCGTTGGTGAGCACCTCGACCCGGTCGTCGACCGAGAGAGTGAGCGAGGTCATCTGCGAGCCGTCGGGAACGTCGACGTCGGCCTGCAGTGCGGCCAGGCGCTCCGGGATGACGGCGATCACCTGGTCGAGGATCTCGCGCGCCTCGTTTGCGCTGGCGCCCGTGGCGGTGACGAGCATGATCGGGCCGCTCGCCTCGACGTCGCGGGCCACCGAGTACCCGGCGAGGCTGTCGTCGTCGTCGAAGTCGTCGCCGAGGATCTCCTCCGCGACGGAGTCGGAGTTGACCGAGCGCACGAGTACCTCGAGCGCCGGTGTGAGACCGCCGAGGTAGAGGAACCCATTGCCCTGCTCGGGCACGGTTGTGGCCCCCGGCAGCAGCACGGCGGTGGCCTGGATCTGGTAGCTCGCCGCCGTGGACGTGAAGGCGAACCAGGTGAGTCCTGCTGTCGCGAGGAGGCCGACGAGCACCAGGTACCACCGGCGCAGACAGCTTCTGAGCAATTGGGAGACGAGCATCGGCGCCGTGCCTTTCATGACCGTGCCGGAGGGCACTCGGGTAGCCAATGAGCCTTCACCATATATAAGGAGCGCATCTCGAGGACAGGTATTACATTCCGGCGATTTTTCTGCTGGAATGGCCGCTCCAATCGGCAGTCGGAGCGCGCCGCGGTGCGCAGGGGGTAGCGATCGTGACCGTGCTCGACCTGCTGCGGATCTCGCTGCGGCGCTGGTACATCCTGCTGCTCGGCCTCGCCTGCATCGCCGCCACCTGCGTGGTGCTGCAACGCGAGGAGGGCGTGTACTGGGCGCAGTCGGAGGTGCTCTTCCTCGCGGTCGATGCCAACAACCCCCTCGAGAACCCCACCGAGGGCGTCATCCACTTCGCGTCGGTGGTGCAGGAGTCGGTCGACACCGGTCCCCTCGACCTGAGGCTGTCGTCGCCCAGCGCCACGCTGCACGGCTCCGGCGTGCGCGAGGGTGTCATCTCCACCCTCGCCGACGCGGGCGGGCAGTGGGAGAGCAACTTCAACCGCGCGCTCATCCGGGTGGAGGCCGTGAACTCCTCGCCGGAGCGGGTGCGCGCCGACATCTCGCGCGTGGTCGCCGACATCACGACCGTCGCCGACGACCTGCAGTCGGGGGACTCGATCACCGGCAGCGCGAAGGTGCTCGTCGACTCGGGCAGCGGCGAGATCTCGGTGGGCTACATGGGCAGCACCCGCGGCAGTCGCTACCGCGGCTTCGCGCTCGTCGCCCTGCTGGGCGGCGGGATCACCCTCGCCGTGGCCGCGGTCGTCGACCGGAGGCTCGCGGCGAGGGCGTCCCGTCGCTAGATCTTCACCCGGTACACGTGGTAGCTGTACTCGGCGTCGAAGCTGTCGGTGAAGGCGCCTCCCGAGGTGGGCAGTGTGCGGTTCTCCCAGAGCACCTCGACCTCGCTCCCGCCCACCCCGGTGGGCAGGGCGACGGTGCGCGCACCCGGCGACGAGGAGCCGTCGACCATCGCGAAGATGTAGGCGTAGCCGTCGTAGGCCTTCACCATCCCGTCGATGCCCGGCCCGAGGTCGAACTCGTACGACTGGGTGTTGAGCACGGGGGCGACATCGTGGATGCGGTTGTTGACCTCGCCCATCGCCGCCACCTGGGCCGCGCCGCAGTGGTTCGGGTTCTTCTGCACCGCGCGGATGATCCCGCCGGAGATGCACGAGCCGTTCATGCTCTGGTTGAAGTACACGATGCCGCGGGCCTCGTTGATGATCGAGCTCATCACCGCGCCCTGCAGCTGGCCGCCGGTGATCGGCGGCTCGGCCACCCGCTCCTGGGTGCCGCCGCCGTTGTAGAGCTCCACGAAGTTCCAGAGCGGCTGCAGCTGGCCGTCTGCCGCGTCGCGGATGCGCAGCGAGTTCATGGCCTTGCCGTAGGTCGACGCGGTGCGGCAGTTCGACTGGTCCACCTCGGTGAGGAAGACGTCGCGGTAGGGCGCCCAGTCGCAGTAGGGGATCGTGTAGAAGTAGCGGTCGATGGAGACCACGTCGGTGTACTCGTTCACGTAGCGCTCCGACACGGCGGCCGGGGTGTCGGTGTCGATCACCATGTGCGTGAAGTTCGCATACTTGAAGCGGCCGTCGTCGCCGTAGTCGTCGACCATCGACTGCAATCGGGCGAACCCGGTGGCGGAGTCGAAGCGGCCGTCGACCTCGTCGTCGAGGAAGTCGCCCACCCAGTTGACGCTGTTGTCGTCGAAGGTGGAGTTGAGCTGGTTGCCCACCCAGTACATGCCGTTGTCCTCGAAGGTGGAATACGGCACACCCTCCCACATCTCCCAGTAGGTGTTGAGGCCGAGTGCGCGGTCGTAGTCGGCGTCGGTCGTGGAGAGCAGGTTGTTGTACGAGGTCGCGATGGGGAAGAACGAGGGGTCGCTCCAGCCCGCAGCAGCGGGCTTCTCGAAACCGGCGTAGTAGGCCGAGCCGCCCTCCCAGGGGATGCGCGGTAGGTCGAGCGTCGTGCCGTCCGTGGGAACGGGGGGCACGGACGGCTCGGGGGCGGGCACGGTCGGCGTCGGGGTGGGCACCGGCACCGGGTCGGTGCCCTCGTTCGGCGCCTGCCCGCCCTCGGGGGTGAACAGCACGTCGACGTAGTAGTTGGAGTCGAGGTAGGACTGGGTGGGGAAGTCCCCCGCGCCGTAGGCGTACACCCCGCCGGAGGCCGGCACGGTGATGGCCCCCGAGGTCACCGGCTGGGCGAAGGCGCCCTCGTCGGCCGAGTAGCGCCCGTTGGGCGACAGGTACGACGCGGTGTAGTCGGTGCCCGCGGTGATGGCGACGGGCGCGTCGAAGGCGACCGTCTGCCATCCGCTCGCCGTCTCGTCGACGAAGGTGGCCCGTTCGATCAGCGTGCCGTCGGCCGACCAGAGGCTGCCCACGTGTGTGCCCGTGTTGCGAGGGCCCTTGTAGAAGCGGATGCCGGAGACCGCGCCGGCGACGGAGCTGGAGAAGGTGACGCCCAGCTCCACCGAGTTGACGTCGCTGTCGGAGACGACGGCCGGAACCGCGTCGGGGTCGAAGATCCCGACCGCGGAGGCGGGAGCGGCGAGCTGGCCGACGCTCACGAGGGCGACGGCGGTGACCCCGGCGAGGATCGCGGCAAGGGCCCTCCGGCGCGGTCGGCGGCGGATGGTGGCGGGAGTGGTGGTGGGCTCGTCGGGTGAGAGCGTATGCATGATGGTGTCCGAAACTGGGTTCCCCATTTGACGCACGATGGTTCTGTCCCCCGGTGGCGATGACTTTCCGAAACTAACATCCATAGCCGGAGCCGTCGAGAAAGGGCCCGGCACAGCCCCCGGGGGTTGCACGGGCCCTGCCCCACACGCTATTGCGAGTTATTGTAGCGTTTTCTCATCCTGTTCTCATAAAGCGTCAGCCCGGCAGCGCGGCACGGCTCGAGTTGTCGCGCTCCCACGCGGGCGCGCCCCGGCGTCGGGCGCGCAGCCGGCCCACGATGGCGAGCCCGGCGTAGTCCGCGGCGTCCGCCAGCGTGAGCGGCCCGCGAACGGTGGCCAGCAGCGCGCGCGACGTCTCCCCGCTCGTGTCGACGGCGGCGGCGTCTGCCGACGCCTCCCGGTTGCCGCGCTGCTGGCGCGACAGGATCGCGAGCAGGCCGTCGAGCGTGCGGGGTGTGCGCACCCGGGCGGGCTCGGTGTCGACGATCCGCTTCTCCGCGGCGGTGAAGGTGCGGTCGACCAGCAGGTCGTCGGCCGTCTGCTCCGGGAAGGAGCCCAGACGCCGGTGGCCCTCCTCGCTCAGCGCGTAGACGCCGGCGCCCCAGAGCGCGGAGTGCGTCGCCGCGATACGGTTGCGGGCCCGGTAGTAGGCGCGCACCGGCGCCGAGGCGCCCGTGGTGTCGTAGCGGAACGTCGGACGCGCGGCGAGCACGCCCTCCTCGCGCAGCACGGCGAAGACCGCGCGCACCGCGCCCGGGTGCAGCTCGATGTCGGCGTCGAGGTACAGGCGCGGCCAGGCGGTCGCCGCGGCGTCGCCCGCGTTCAACCCGGCCGCCTTCGACGCCTGGTCGACCTCGACGACCGTCACCCCCGGCATCCGCCCCGCGACGCCCGCGGTGTCGTCGGTGCAGCCGTTGCAGGCGACCACGATCTCGGTGCCCTCGGCCGCGGCGAGCGGCGCGAGCGCGCGCAGCACCCGCCCGATGACGAGCTCCTCGTTGTGGGCCGGGATCACGATCGACCCGCCCATGCGCTGCCCGACGGTGGCCAGCGGCCAGCGGGTGGCGCGCGGCAGCCAGCTCCACGAGGGCGCATCGAGCAGGGTGCGCAGAATCGCCCGGTGCTCGCGGTCGTAGCTGCGCATCGCCTCGTGCAGGATCACCGCGGAGCGCACCGCCGCCGCGTAGGCCCGGGAGCGGTGCTTGCGGGCGTAGCGCACGCGGTTCACCGCCATCAGCGTGGCGAGCTGCGTCGACGAGCCCGAACCGCCGCGGTCGTGGTGCACGATGGCGCGCGGCTCGTACCAGGCGGTGTAGCCGAGGGCGCGCATCCGCGCGAAGAAGTCGGTCTCCTCCGAGTAGAGGAAGAAGCGCGGATCCCAGCTGCCCACCTCGCGGGCCACGGCGGTGTGCACGAGGATCGCGGCGCCCGTGGCCCAGTCGATGCGGTGCGGGTGCCGGTAGCTCTCCTCGTTCGTGTCGATCTCGCTCGTGGCGGTGGGCCGGGCGGCGGCGTGGCTGCCGAGCAGCGCGTCTCCCACCGTGCGCAGCACCGTCGGCTCCCGCCGGATCGAGGGGTAGACCGAGCCGTCGGGCGCCAGGATCCCGGGCACGACCGCGCCGGCCCGCGACTCGCGCAGGCGGGAGTACAAGTGCGTCAGCGCCCCGCGCTCGACGTCGAGGTCGGGGTTGAGCACGAGCACGCCCGCCGCATCGCCCACGTGCCGCATGGCGAGGTTGATGCCGGCCGCGTAGCCGCGATTGCCGCCGGCGTCGACCACCACCACCCCGGGCCGCCCGGCGAGCAGGGCGAGGGTGTCGTCGGTGGAGCCGTTGTCGGTGACGACGACCCGCAGCCGCAGGTCCGCGCTCTCGGCGGCGAGGCTCTCGAACAGCGGCGCCAGGTGGTCGGCGTTGTTGTAGGTGACGACCACCACCGCGATGTCGGCGGGCTCGTCGGGTGCCACGAAGCCCGCCGCGGACGGCGGCATCGGCTCCGGGAGCTCGGGCGCCGGCCGGGTGACCGGCGCATCGTCGCCGCTCCTGCGCACCTCCCGGTAGGCGGGCGGCCCGTCGACGAGATAGCGGATGGCGAGCCTGCGCGGCTCACGCGCCAAGCGCCAGCCCCACTCCATCCCCGCCTTCGCGACCCAGTCGGGCGAGCGGGCGATGCGTCCGGCGAGGAAGTCGATCGCCGCACCGAAGGCGAGCAGCACCCGGGCGCCCGAGGCGGCACCATACCGCGCGATCCAGAGCTCCTGGCGCGGCTTGCCGAGCGCCACGATGAGGATCCCCACCCCGGCGGCCGCCACGTCGGCCGCCAGCGCCAGCGACGCCGAGGGCTCCTCGATCTCGTCGCGGGTCGGCGACCAGTAGCCGGCGACGCGCAGCCGAGGATGGTCGCGCCGCAGCGTCGTCGACAGCGCCTCGTGGGTCGCCGGCGTGCCCCCGAGGAACCCGATGCTCACGCCGTCGCGCTCCGCGTTCGTCAGCACATCGCCGATGAGGTCGCTGCCCGCCAGCCGGGGCCAGGAGCGCCCGGTCATCCGCTCCGCCTGCGCCACGATGGGAGCGCCGTCGACGAGGAAGAGCCAGTCGACCCCGTCCGGCTGGTCGAGGGTGCCCGCCCAGCGCGATCCCCGGCCGAAGTGGTGCACGTGGTCGAGGTTCACGGAGCCGACGGCGAGCGGGGCGTCCGCGGCCGACAGCGACCGCTCCCGGATGTCGCTCAGCGCTCCCTCGGTGTCGCGCAGGTCGACCCGGCACCCGCCGATGGACAGCATCCGCTCGTCGGAGGCGCCGGCGACGCCGGCCGCCTCGACGGCGGTCATCAGCGCACCACCGAAGGGGAGGAGGCGTGCTCGATGAAGAGGGCGGCCTCGTCGTCGCCGTCGGCGTCGATGGCCCAGACGTCGCTGTCTCCCACTCCGTCCGTGCGCGGGACCGCGTAGAGCAGGGTCTCGTCGTCGAGCCACTCCACCTGGTCGTCGATGTTCCTCGGGTCGGTCAGCATTGTTTCCTCCATGGTTGTCAGGTCGAGTACTGCGACGGCCCAGTGAACGGATCCGGTCGTCGAGACGTTCTTCTTGTAGGCGATGCGGGAGCCGTCGGGCGAGAGCGAGGGGCACTCGGCGCCGCGGCGGATACCGGTGAGCGTGCGGTCGGCCAGGTCGCCGCGCACCAGCCACGTGACGCCGCCCGTGGCACCGGTGGCGTAGAAGGTGTTGTCGTCGTCGGCGAAGGTGACCCCCCAGAAGTTGCGGTCGACCGCGGTGTTGCGCTCGCCGTCGAGCAGCAGGGCGAACTCCTCGAGGTTGCCGTGGTCGACGCCGTCGCGGTCGACGATGCGGGTGGCGGTCGAGAACCCGATGGTCGCGTACGACTCCCCGGTGACGAAGGAGGTGAAGCCCACCAGGCTGCCGTCGGACGAGACCCGTGCACGGCTGGGGATGCCGGGCAGCGCCCAGGCGTCGGTTGTGGTGCCCGCGTCGTCGAGCAGGTTCGCCGAGAAGGTGGTGAGGATCCCGCGGTCGGTGCGCAGGCACACCGTGGTGGCCGCCTCTGAGTAGACGCGGTCGCAGGCGGTGCCGCTCACCAGCCGGCCCGCGCCCGGGGAGGAGGCGGCGACGCTCGCCACCAGGCCGTAGTCGGCGTCGGGTGTGGTGGAGCGGAAGACGATGCGCTCGCCGCCGGCGTGCGTGCCGAGACCGGCCGCCCGGGTGGTCGACGGGGCCGCCTGCCGCGACTGGTAGGCGAGCACGGCGGAGACGCAGTAGGCCGCGGCGCCGCCGAGCAGCAGCACGCTCAGCGCGGCCGCGATCGTCGTGCGCGCGCGGGCGCTCACGCCGTCGCCCCCGCGCGCTCGGCAGCGGACAGCGGGCGCAGCACGAGCAGCAGCAGCGGGATCGCGACCGCCAGTGCGGCGGCGACGATCACCACGGCGGCCTCGCGCCCGGCCGCGAACCAGAGCACTCCGAATCCGGTGGCGCCGAGTAGGCGGCCGACCGCCACCACGGTCTGGGCCGCCGCGATGCCGCTCGCGGTGGAATCGCGGGGCGCGAACTGCGCTGCCAGCGCGGCGAGCACCCCATCCGTCGCCGCATAGAAGACGCCGAGCAGCACGAGGCAGACGACGGTGACCGCCGCGCCGCCCACGGGCAGCGCCGCGCAGGCGTAGGCAGCGAGCAGCGCGCCGTGGCCGAGCACGAAGACGCGCGCGCGTCCGAAGCGGTCGGCGAGACGGCCGAGGGGGATCGCGAAGACGAAGAACGCCACGTTCGTGCCCACGTAGAGCAGCGGGAACCAGAGCGCCGCGAAGGGGCTGCGCGCCTGCAGCACGAGGTAGATGAAGCCGTCGCCCACGGTGAGCAGGGCGAGCACACCGGCCGCGAGCACGATGCGCCGCATCTGCGGCTGGAAGAGGCCGCGCCAGCGGAAGGGCACGGGCACCTCGCCGAGCATCGCGCGCTCGCGGCGCGGTCGCCGTCCGGGAACCAGCAGGCCGAGCAGGCAGACGCCGAGAACCGCGCAGGCGAGCGAGACGATGAAGACCAGCTGGTAGCCGGTGGGGACGAGGAACAGGATGAGGAACGCGATCAGCGGCCCGAGCGCCGCGCCGACCGTGTCGAGCATGCGGTGCACACCGAAGGAACGGCCGAGGGTGTCCGGCTCGCTGTTCACGGTGATGAGAGCGTCGCGCGGGGCGGTGCGCACGCCCTTGCCCAGCCGGTCGACGGTGATCACGGCCGCGACCGCCGCGAAGCCGCTCGCCGCGAGCAGCCCCACCTTCGCCAGCGCGGAGACGGCGTAGCCGCCGAACGCCACCCACTTCGGGTGGTCGGCCCGGTCGGAGGCCCAGCCGCCGCCGATGCGCACGACCGCGCTCACCCCCTGGTAGATGCCGTCGATGAAGCCGTAGGCGATGGTCGACAGTCCGAGGGCGCCCGTGATGTAGAGCGGGAGGATCGACGCGACCGACTCCGAGGAGATGTCGGTGAGCAGGCTCACCACCCCGAGGGTCACCACGACCGACGAGACCCTTCCTGCGCTGCGCCCCGCAGAGGGGTCGCGTCGCGCGCGGTCGGTGAACGAGATGTACACGGATTCCTAGGCGGCGCGCAGCACGCCGAAGAGGCTGTACCGCGAGCCCGTCTTCGTGGCGGTGACCGTGAGGGTGACGCTGTCGGTGCCGCGCACGAAGGAGAGCGAACGGGTGTCGGGCGCCGCGGAGTTCTCGGTCGCCGGCAGGCCGGCCTTGGCGAAGAGCTTCTCGTAGTACGCGACCACCTGCGCGGGCGTCGCGGTCGTCTCCGCGTCGAGCGCCGCGTGCAGCGTCCTGTTGTTCACCGACACCGACGACGTGACCACCTTCGAGCCGGCCGCCAACGGGACGGCGGCGGGGAAGCCCTTCACCAGCGCCCCGCGCGCGCTCGCCGTGGAGGGGAGCGCGCCGGTGAGCAGCCGCTTCACCGGCTTGAGCGGCAGCACGTCGGGCGTCGGCTTCGCCTGCGGGTTGGGGACCTCGCTCGTGGTGCGCGGGGGGAGCGTCGCCTTCACAGCGGATGGCGCGGGTGCGGCCGCGAAGGACACCGCGACTCCCGTGACGGTCAGCGCCAGGGCGAGGCCCAGGACCGCGACGATGCCGCGCCTGGCGCGGCGGGACTGTACCGGTTGCTGTGTGGCGTTCATATCGGTGCAAGCACTCCTTCGTGTTCTCGGTACTCCTCGCCGGTGGACGGGCTCACGAACATCCCGTCACCGGCGTCGCTCAACGGCTTCCCGTCGCGCCCGACCCAGCCGGTGCGCCGGGCGGGCGAGCCGACGACCATCGCGTAGTCGGGCACGTTCCTCGTGACGATCGCCCCGGCGGCCACGAGCGCCCAACGCCCGATGGTGATCGGGGCGACGCACACCGCCCGTGCGCCGATCGAGGCGCCCGTGCGCACGGTCACCCCCACCGCCGTCCAGTCGTCGTTGGTCTTCACCCGGCCGTCGGGCGTGGTGGCGCGGGGGTAGCTGTCGTTGGTGAAGACCACCCCCGGTCCCACGAACACGCCGTCCTCCAGCAGGGCGGGCTCGTACACCAGGGCGTAGTTCTGCACCTTGCAGTTGCGGCCGATGATCACACCCGGTCCGATGTAGGCGCCGCGCCCGATGCTGCATCCGCTCCCGATCTGCACGTACTCGCGGATCTGCGCCAGGTGCCAGATGTGGCTGCCCGGACCCACCTTCGAACGGTCGTCCACGTCGGCGGTCACCGAGATGTGGGCGGGGGCGTGGAAGACCTCCTGGGACTCGCTCATCAGTAGGCCCCCACCGGCTGGGCCACGACTTTGAAGGTGCGCCAGAGGATGATCAGGTCGCCGAGCAGCGACCAGTTCTCCACGTAGTAGAGGTCGAGCCGCACACTCTCCTCCCAGCTGAGGTTCGAGCGGCCGTTCACCTGCCACATGCCGGTGAGGCCCGGCTTGATGTAGAGGCGGCGGTGCACGTGGTCCTCGTAGGTGCTGACCTCGCCCGGCAGGGGCGGGCGCGGACCAACGAGGCTCATGTCGCCGGTGAGGACGTTCCAGAACTGCGGCAGCTCGTCGAGGGAGTACTTGCGCAGGACGCGGCCGAGCCGGGTGACCCGAGGGTCGTCCTTCATCTTGAAGAGTGCGCCGCTCCCCTCGTTCTTCGCCATCAGCGCGGCGAGCTGCTCGGGCGCGGCGGAGTTCATGGAGCGGAACTTGACGATGCGGAAGGTGCGCCCGCCGCGCCCCACCCGCTCCTGGGCGAACAGCGACGGCCCCTCGCTGTCGAGGCGGATGAGCACCGCGATCACCGCGAACACCGGGGCGAGCACGAGCAGGGCGAGTCCCGCCAGTGTGATGTCCATGGCGCGCTTGGCCACGTGCTTCGCACCGTCGAACTGCGGGATCTCCACGTGGATGAGGGGCAGCCCGTCGACCGGACGGAAATGGATACGCGGCCCCGCGACATTGGCGAGGCTCGTCGCGAGGATCAGCTCGGCGCATCCGCCCTCGAGACGCCACGCCAGGTCGTGGATGAAGTCGCTGCTGTGATCGGGGTTGCCGGCCACGACCACGCCGTCGACGCCGAGGGTGCGGGAGAACTCGGCGACCCGGTCGAGGTCGCTGAGCACCATGAGGCCGCCGAGGGAGGTCGTGGCGGCATCGGCGTCGTTCTCTCCGACGACCGCCGCGACCACGGTGTACGCGGCCCCCGAGTTTGCGCGGATCTGGCGCACGACCTTCTCCACGTCCTTGCGGCGGCCGACCACGATCACACGGGAGAGGAAGTGGCCGTAGGCGCGCTGGGTGATGAGCCACTGCCGCCAGAGCCAGCGGCTCAGCAGCAGCAGGAACAGCCCGATCGGCAGCGCCACGGTGAAGAACCACCGCGCGGTGTCGGCCTGGAACACCAGGAAGGCGATCGCCAGCAGTCCGAAGGTGGTGGTGGTCGCGTGCGCCACACGGCGGTACTCGCCGAAGCCGACGCCGATCACCCGAGGATCGCGGCTGCGGAACGCCCACAGACTCGCGCTCCACACCCCGACCACGAGCAGCGACATCGCCGCGAACCGGGCGGCGACCGGGCCGGTCTGCGCCGCCGCCTCCACGGCGCCGAAGCGCACGATGAACGCGATCGCCACGGCCAGCACGATGATCGTCGCGTCGCTGAGCCGCAGCTTCGCACGATAGCCGCTGGCCCACGAGGCGCCGGAGACCGGCGTCGTCGTCGGGTCGGCCGTCGCCCGGCCGGGGGCGACGGCGTCCCTCCGGGGGTGCGGAGGGGTCACTCGTCGGGAACGGCCTCGGGTGACCGCGAATTCAACCATCTGGGATCCTGCAATTCCTGGAAACAGGTACAACTCAGAGCGCCGTGGGTCGCGGCGTTCTTATACGGGCGGGGACGACGGCCGCGATCGGGGAATCTCGGGTGAAGCAGTGGCCGTCGACAATTCGGGTAGCGTGACCCCACAAAGGGGGCCGACGATCCCGAGATTATTGGGGGGCCTCCGGGGGCCAATATCCCCCCTTTGGGGGGCATCCGCTCTCCACTGTCCTGTGCATAGCGGCACAGGGCCCGTCGCGCCAGTTCGGGGCCGTCATCGGGAGGCCGTGGCTCCGGTGGCGATCAGTCTGTACCGTCGAGCGCATGACTTTCAACGACAACGCCCGGGTCGACTCGAGCAAGGTGCGGCGGCGCGGGCGCACCACCGCGATCGCCGGTGGCGGCGGACTCGTCGGCGTGGTGGCGATCTTCCTGATCAGCCAGTTCCTCGGCGTCGATCTCAGTGGCCTGGCCGGCGGCGGGGCGCAGACCGGCACGGACGAGGCCATCGTCGGATGCGAGACCGGGGCGAACGCGAACGCCGACCAGGACTGCCGGCTCGCCGCGGCCGCCGACTCGATCAGCGGGTACTGGGCGAACGAGCTGCCGGCGCTCGGCGGCGCCTATGCCGACCCCGGGGTGATCCTCTTCGACGCGCAGACGAACACCGGATGCGGTGCGGCGTCGAGCGCGACCGGCCCGTTCTACTGCCCGCCGGACTCGACCGTCTACATCGACCCCACATTCTTCGCGGAGCTGCGCGACCGATACGGCTCCTCGGGCGGACCGCTCGCCGAGATGTACGTGCTCGCGCACGAATGGGGACACCACATCCAGAACCTGCGCGGCACCATGGACTCGATCGACCGCACCGCCACCGGGCCGTCGTCCGACGGGGTGCGGCTCGAGCTGCAGGCCGACTGCTTCGCCGGCGCCTGGGTGGGCGCGGCGTCGACGGAGGCCGACGAGAACGGCGTCCCCCTGCTCAAGCCGCCGACGGACGCCGAGCTCGCCGATGCGCTGAGCGCCGCGTCGGCGGTGGGCGACGACCGCATCCAGCAGGCCACGACCGGGCAGGTCGACTCCGACTCGTGGACCCACGGCTCGAGCGCCCAGCGCCAGCGCTGGTTCACGGAGGGGTACAACGGGGGAGCCGCGGAGTGCGACACCTTCGCGGCCCCGGCGAGCGAATTCGAGTAGTCGCACCCGGCACGAGAGAAGGCCCCCGGCGTGTGCCGGGGGCCTTCTTCGTGGAGGGAGCGTCGAATCAGTCGTTCACGGACTCCTCGAGTGCGTGCTGGGCTTCCTCTACCGTCTCGAATACGCCGAGCGGCTTGGCGAGCCTCGTCGTTGCGGCGAATCCGCTTCCCCAGCGGGCCTCGACCATACCGACGAAGTCGCCGTCCCGGCGGGCCACCCAGAGTCCAGCCTGCTCTGCGAGCCAGGAAATCGTGCGGGTCTCGCTCTTGTGGTGTGTGATGATGCTCATCTACGTGTCTCCCTCCTTTGGCAGTGTGCGCGATGATCGACGGCGATCATCGCCGTCAGCGTTCCTTGAGGCTAGACCCCCGCATCCGGGGTACACCACCCCCGTGATTTCCCAGCCAAGGTGTGCAGTCGAGCGGATGCGTTCGGTACTTAACGCAAAAACCCCCGCCGAGGCGAGGGTTTCGAGTGACGAGATGGTGGCCCCGACCGGCGTCGATCCGGTGACCTCACGATTTTCAGTCGTGCGCTCTACCAACTGAGCTACAGGGCCATCGAGAACCTGAGTCCTCTAGGTGAAATAGCCCACCCTTTCGGATGGGCTATTCAACTTTGCGACCCTGACCGGACTTGAACCGGCGACCTCCGCCGTGACAGGGCGGCGCGCTAACCAACTGCGCTACAGGGCCATGCTATTCAGTTGTTGTTTGTGACCCCAACGGGATTCGAACCCGTGTTAACGCCGTGAAAGGGCGCCGTCCTAGGCCACTAAACGATGGGGCCATGCGAAACAAGCCGCAATAGCTACCGAGGGATAAGCATACGGATACTTTGCCCAAACACCAAAAGCAGGTCGATTCGGGCCTCCGCGGAGGCCCGAGTTCCGCGTAACGGCGGGGCATGCGCCCGCGTGTCGGAATTCGGCGTAGCTTCGATCCGACGTTGAATGTTGTGGTCGCCACAAAACCCTTAGGTGCACGGGCATGCCTGTTGTTACTGTTGAAGAAGTTGACAGTGTTACTGGCGTGATCTAGCCCGCTCAGCGGCCGCGCCGAAACACGATTCGGGGAAAAATGACTTCTTGGCTACACCGTGACGGCTCTGCGAGTGCGCCGCGCCTGCGCCCGCGCTCCAGACGACTCGTGGCGATCGCCGTGGCCGTGGCCCTCGTCGCTGCGGGCACGATCGCCGGCTCCAACAGTCAGTCGGCCTTCGCGGCCGACTACCCGAGCTGGGACGACGTGAAGGCCGCTCGCGCCAGCGAGGCGGCGACCCAGACGGAGATCAAGCGCATCCAGGCGCTGCTCGACACCCTCCGTGCCGAGGTCGAGCGCACGCAGGCCGACGCCATCGCCAAGGGCAATGCCGCCCAGGAGGCCAACCAGAAGTTCCAGGAGGCCGCGCAGAAGTCGGAGAAGCTCCGTGGACAAGCGGATGCCGCGTCCGCGTTGGCGACACAGTCCAAGAACCGCGCGGGCGAGATCGTCGCGCAGCAGTACCGCTCCGGCAACGGCGACGTGAGCACGAACCTCTTCGTCAACGCGGGCAAGGCCGACGACCTGCTGTACAGCTACGGCATGGCCGACAAGTTCTCCGAGCAGACGGCCGGTATCTACGAGAAGGCCGTGCAGGACAGCAACACCGCGCAGGCGCTCACCGACCAGGCCGACGTGGCCGAAGACCTGCTCGACGAGCTGAACCAGCAGGCGGAGGCGGCGCTCGAGGCCGCGAACGTCGCGGCGGAGGCCGCAGCGGCAGCCGTCCTCGAGCAGGAGAACAACTCCGCGAACCTCGACGCCCAGCTGGCGGTGCTCACCGAGCGCCGCGAGGTGACCGAGGCCGACTACCAGACCGGTGTCGAGGTGCGGGCGGCAGAGGAACGCGAGCGCCAGCGCCAGGCCGCTGCAGCAGCTGCTGCGGCTGCAGCCGCAGCGGCAGCAGCGGGCGGCGGCGGTGGCGGCGGTGGCGGCGGCGGCGGAGCGGTCGTCGGCGAGTGGGCCAAGCCTGCCGGCGGCGGAATCTCCAGCGGCTTCGGCATGCGGCTCAACCCCTACAGCGGAATCTGGCGCCTGCACGGCGGCACCGACATCGCGGGTGGCTGCGGCACGCCGATCTACGCCGCCCACGCCGGAACCGTGGCCTACTCCGGCTGGTACGGCGACTACGGCAACTTCATCCTGATCAACAACGGCGACGGCACCTCGACGGCGTACGGCCACATCGTCAACGGCGGTCTGCTCGTGGGCGTCGGCACCCGGGTCGGCGCCGGCCAGAACATCGCACGCATCGGCACCACCGGCGGCTCCACCGGCTGCCACCTCCACTACGAGGTGCGCACCAACGGAACCCAGATCGACCCGATCCCGTTCATGCGCGCACGCGGCATCACGCTGGGCTAGTACCCGCCCCCGCCCCCGGGCCGCGAGAGTGCAGTTGTGTCCCGCTTCGGCGTCGAGAAGTGTGCACAACTGCACTCTCGCCGCCGCCGGCGTTGGCCGGCCCCGCACGCAGAAGGGCCCGCCGGAACGCGTCCGGCGGGCCCTTCTCGGTGCTGAGGGTCAGTGGCCCTCGGCGGCCAGCTTCACGATGCCGGCCTCGACGATCTCGTGCGCCTCGGCGGCGTCGCCCCAGCCCTCGGTGCGCACCCACTTGCCCGGCTCGAGGTCCTTGTAGTGCTCGAAGAAGTGCTCGATCTCCTTGCGCGTGTACTCGGGGATGTCGTTGATGTCCTGGATGTGGGTCCAGCGCGGGTCGGTCGCGGGAACCGCGATGACCTTGGCGTCGGATCCGCCGTCGTCGGTCATGTTGAACACGGCGACGGGGCGCACGGAGACGCCCACGCCGGGGAAGAGCGGGTAGTCGAGAAGCACCAGCACGTCGACGGGGTCGCCGTCGAGGCCGAGCGTGTTCTCGAAGAATCCGTAGTCGGTGGGGTAGACGAATCCGGTGAACAGGACCCGGTCGAGGTAGACGCGTCCCGTCTTGTGGTCCACCTCGTACTTGTTGCGGCTTCCCTTGGGAATTTCGATGATCGCGTCGTAGGCGGCCATGGTTGTGAGCTCCTTGGATTGATGAATGCTGCAATAACGTTATCGGATGCAGCCAACGCGCCCGAGACTCACCCCGTCCATCGCCGACATCCGGCGCGCGGTGCGTTCGGCGCTCCCCGCTGCGAACGGCACGAGCGGTCTCGTGCTCGTGGCCCTCAGCGGCGGCCCGGACTCGCTCGCGCTGGCGGCCGCGACGGCCTTCGAGGCGCCGCGCGCGGGTGTGCGCGCCGGTGCGGTGATCGTCGACCACGGTCTGCAGAACGGCTCAGCGGATGTCGCGGCTGCCGCCGCGTCCCGCGCCGCAGCCCTCGGACTCGACCCGGTCATCGTGCGGGCCGTGGCGGTGGGCACGGAGGGCGGGCCCGAGTCGGCCGCCCGCACCGCGCGGTACGCGGCGCTGAGTGAGGCGGCGGCGGACACCGGTGCGCTCACCGTGCTCCTCGGCCACACGCTCGACGACCAGGCCGAGACCGTGCTGCTCGGGCTGGCCCGGGGCAGCGGCGCCACGAGCCTGCAGGGGATGGCCGCGGTGACCGGACTGTACTCGCGTCCTCTTCTGGGCATCCGCCGCTCGCAGACGGAGCAGTTCTGCATCGACTCCGGGCTCGAGCCGTGGACCGACCCGCAGAACGCCGACCCCGCCTTCACCCGGGTGCGCGTGCGCACCTCGGTGCTGCCGATGCTGGAGCGCGAGCTCGGCCCGGGGATCGCCGAGGCGCTGGTGCGCACCGCCGACCAGCTGCGCGAGGACTCGGACGCGCTCGACCACTTCGCGGAGGAGATCGCCGAAGAGCTGGCCGACATCGCCGAGGCGGGCATCTCTCTGCCGGTGCGCGCGCTGGAGGCCAACCCCGCCGCCCTGCGCCAGCGCCTGATCCGCCTGGCGGTGCTCAGCGAGTTCCACGTGAACCTCAGCCGTGCGCACACCCTCGAGGTCGCGCGCCTGGTCACCGACTGGCACGGGCAGGGGGCGGTCGACCTCCCGGGCGTTAGGGTTGAACGTCGGGGCGCACTGCTGGTTTTCAGCGCGAGCCGCGGACCCGAAAGAGGAACGGAACCCCATGGAATTCAGTGACGTCGAGAACGATCTGGCCGAGATCCTCTACACCGAGGAGCAGATCCACGCGAAGATCGCGGAGCTCTCACGCCGGATCGAGGTCGACTACGCGGGCGAGCCCGTGCTCCTGGTCGGTGTTCTGCGCGGCGCGGTGATGGTGATGGCCGACCTCGCCCGCGAGCTCACGATCCCGATCGAGATGGACTGGATGGCGGTGTCCTCCTACGGCTCGGGAACGCAGTCCTCCGGCGTCGTGCGCATCCTCAAGGACCTCGACACCGACCTGCACGGCCGCCACGTGCTCATCGTCGAGGACATCATCGACTCCGGTCTCACGCTCTCGTGGCTGCGCGGCAACCTCGAGACCCGCGGCGCGGCATCCGTCGAGATCTGCGCACTGCTGCGCAAGCCCGACGCCGCCAAGGTGATCGTCGACGTCAAGTACGAGGGCTTCCAGATCCCCAACGCCTTCGTGGTCGGCTACGGCCTCGACTACGCCGAGCAGTACCGCAACCTGCGCGGCATCGGGATCCTCGCGCCGCACGTCTATGCATAACGCTGCACCGCGCAGTGCGCCCACGGCGAACATCCAGCGGCCCCCCAGTGCCAAGGCAGTAATCTAGGCCCACGTCTCCTCAGCAGGAAGGTACTGGGCTTGCACGCCCGGAACATCATGGATTTCAAGCGAATTTTCCGCGGCCCGATTCTCTACATCGTCATCGCCATCGTCGCGGTCATCGTGGGCTCTAGCCTGCTGACCAGCTCCGGCTTCAAGGAGATCTCCGTGAAGGAGGGTCTCACCCTCCTCGACGGCAAGACCGTCGAGTCGGCGAAGATGGTCGACGGCGAGCAGCGCGTCGACCTCACGCTCACCAAGTCCTTCGACGGCAAGGGCGAGCAGGTGCAGTTCTACTACGTCGCACCCCGCGGCCCCGAGGTCGTCGACGCGATCAACTCCGCGAGCCTGAAGGACTTCAGCGACGAAGTCCCGCAGACCAACTTCTTCGCCTCGCTGCTGAGCATCCTGCTCCCCTTCCTCATCATCGGTGTGATCTTCTACTTCCTCATCGGTCGCATGCAGGGCGGCGGCTCGAAGGTCATGCAGTTCGGCAAGTCCAAGGCCAAGCTCGTCGGCAAGGAGAGCCCGAAGGTCACCTTCGCCGACGTCGCCGGTGCCGACGAGGCGATCGAGGAGCTCGAGGAGATCAAGGACTTCCTGAAGGAGCCCGCGAAGTTCCTCGCCGTCGGCGCCCGCATCCCGAAGGGCGTACTGCTGTACGGCCCTCCCGGAACCGGTAAAACCCTCCTCGCCCGCGCCACGGCCGGCGAGGCCGGCGTGCCCTTCTACACGATCTCGGGTTCCGACTTCGTGGAGATGTTCGTCGGTGTCGGTGCGAGCCGCGTGCGCGACCTGTTCCAGCAGGCCAAGGAGAACTCCCCGGCCATCATCTTCATCGACGAGATCGACGCCGTCGGCCGCCACCGCGGTGCGGGCGTCGGCGGCGGCAACGACGAGCGCGAGCAGACCCTCAACCAGCTGCTGGTGGAGATGGACGGCTTCGACGTCAAGACCAACGTGATCCTGATCGCCGCGACCAACCGCCCAGACGTGCTCGATCCCGCGCTGCTGCGCCCCGGCCGCTTCGACCGCCAGATCGGCGTCGACGCCCCCGACCTGCAGGGCCGCAAGCAGATCCTCGAGGTCCACGGCAAGGGCAAGCCCCTGGCCAAGGGCGTCGACCTCGCCGTGCTCGCCCGCAAGACGCCCGGCTTCACCGGTGCCGACCTCGCGAACGTGCTCAACGAGGCAGCGCTGCTCACCGCTCGCAGCAACGCGCAGCTCATCGACAACCGCGCCCTCGACGAGGCCGTCGACCGCGTGATGGCCGGCCCGCAGCGCCGCACCCGCCTGATGAACGACAAGGAGAAGCTCATCACGGCGTACCACGAGAGCGGCCACGCCCTGGCTGCCGCGTCGATGCGCAACACCGACCCCGTCACCAAGGTGACGATCCTGCCGCGCGGCCGCGCCCTCGGCTACACGATGGTGCTGCCCCTCGAGGACAAGTACTCGGTCACCCGCAACGAGCTGCTCGACCAGCTCGCCTACGCGATGGGCGGCCGCGTCGCGGAGGAGATCGTGTTCCACGACCCCACCACCGGCGCCTCCAACGACATCGAGAAGGCCACCTCCATCGCCCGCAAGATGGTCACCGAGTACGGCATGAGCTCGCTCGTCGGCTCGGTCAAGCTCGGCCTCACCGCCGGCGAGCCCTTCCTCGGCCGCGACATGGGCGCCAGCCGCGACTACTCCGACGAGGTCGCCAAGACCATCGACGCCGAGGTGCGCGTGCTCATCGAGCAGGCGCACGACGAGGCCTGGCAGGTGCTCAACACCAACCGCGACGTGCTCGACCGTCTCGCCAGCGAGCTGCTCGAGAAGGAGACGCTCGACCACAACCAGCTGGCCGAGATCTTCGAGGGCCTCGAGAAGCTGCCGGAGCGCCCGCAGTGGCTCTCCAGCACGAAGCGCCCGCTCTCCGACCGTCCTCCCGTGAAGGTGCCCGCGAAGGCCCCGATCGACCCGGAGGCCGTCGACGGCGGAATCGACTCGGAGCCGCCGGCAGAGCCGAAGCGCACGCCGCGCCCCCGCAAGACGCCCGGCATCGCGACCGCCTGATCACGGATGCCCATCGACACCGGACGCATTGAGGCGGCGGTAGCCGAGCTCCTCGCCGCCATCGGGGAGGACCCGACGCGAGCCGGCCTGGTGTCCACCCCGCAGCGGGTGGCCCAGGCCTACGGGGAATTCTTCGCCGGTCTCGACGCCGACCCGCTCGAGCACCTCGCGGAGACCGTCGACCTCGCGCCCGGCGAGCTCGGCGAGCTGGTGCTCGTGCGCGACATCGAGTTCCGCTCGATCTGCGAGCACCACCTGCTCCCCTTCCTCGGCAGGGCGCACATCGCCTACCTGCCGCGTACGAAGGTGACCGGGCTGGGGCGCCTGGCCAGCGTGGTCGACACCCTCGCGTCGCGCCCGCAGCTGCAGGAGCGCCTCACCGAGGAGATCGCCGACACGATCCAGACCGGGCTCGACCCGCTGGGCGTGCTCGTGGTGCTCGACGCCGAGCACCAGTGCGTCACCTCCCGCGGACCACGCCAGAGTGCAAGTTCGACACTCACACTGGCGAGCCGGGGGAGCCTGAGCGAGACTAGGGAACGAGCGGAGATCATTTCGCTGATCGGAGGCGGCACACGTGGGTAATGACATGGTTCTGGTGAGGTCGACCCCGAGGCCGAGACCTCGCATCATGGGCATCCTCAACGTGACCCCCGACTCCTTCAGCGACGGCGGCCGATGGCAGGACCCCGCGGACGCGATCGCGCACGCCGTGGCGATGCACGCCGAGGGCGCCGACATCATCGACGTCGGCGGCGAGTCCACCCGCCCGGGCGCCGAGCGCGTCCCGGCCGACGAGGAGCAGCAGCGCGTGCTCCCCATCGTGCGCGAGCTCAGCGACCGCGGCATCCGCGTGAGCATCGACACCCTGAACTCGTCCACCGCCGTCGCCGCCGCCGAGGCGGGGGCGTCCATCGTCAACGACGTGTCCGGCGGCCTCGCCGACCCGGAGATGTTCCGCACCATCGCGGGCCTCGACGTCGACTACATCGTGTCGCACTGGCGCGGTCACAGCGACTCCATGGACGAGCTCGCCCGCTACAACGACGTGGTCGGCGACGTGCGCACCGAGCTGCAGCTCCGGGTCGCCGAGCTCATCGTGTGGGGCGTCGACGAGCGCCGCATCGTCATCGACCCCGGCCTGGGCTTCGCCAAGACCGCCGACCACAACTGGAAGCTGCTCGGACGCCTCGACCGTCTGCAGAGCCTCGGGTTCCCCGTGCTCATCGGCGCCTCCCGCAAGCGCTTCCTCGCCGACCTGCTTCCGCACGACGCGCCCACCACCGACCGCGATCCGGCGACCGCCGTGATCAGCGCCCTCGCGGCGCAGGCCGGCGCCTGGGGTGTGCGCGTGCACGACGTGGAGACCACCCGCGCCGCCCTCAACGTCTGGACCGCCTGGGAAAACGGGGCGCACTAGGTGGCGACGCTCGACACGATCACCCTCACCGGGCTGCGCGCATCCGCTTTCCACGGGGTCTTCGAGCACGAGAAGCGCGACGGCCAGGTCTTCGTCGTCGACGTGACGGTGCACCTCGACTTCGCGGCGGCCGCAGCCGACGACGACCTCGAGGCCACGATCCACTACGGGGTGCTCGCCGAGGAGATCGTCGGCGCTGTCGAACGCGACCCGGTCGACCTGATCGAGACCGTGGCCGAGCGCATCGCGCAGGTCGTGCTCGCCCACCGGGCCGCGCAGCTCGTGAGCGTCACCGTGCACAAGCCCGGAGCACCGATCACCGTCCCCTTCGACGACGTGGCGGTCACCATCGTGCGAGGCCGCGACTGATGCTGATGCGACAGGAGCGGCTGCGCGTCGAACTGCCCGCGGTGCTCTCGCTCGGCAGCAACCTCGGCGACCGCGAGGCCACCCTCCGGGCGGCCGTGGCCGAGATCGCCGCGCTGCCGGGGGTGCGTGTGCACGCCGCGTCCGGACTCGTCGAGACGCCCGCCGTGAAACCGCAGGGCGTGGACACGGATGCCCCGGCCTATCTGAACGCGATCGTCACGATTCGCACGACCCGCGACCCCGACGACCTCCTCACGGCGTTGAACGCCATCGAGCACGAGCACGGCCGGGTGCGCGAGGAGCGCTGGGGCGACCGCACCCTCGACATCGACATCGTCGACTTCGGCGGCCTGCGGGTCAGCACCGACCGGCTGACGCTGCCGCATCCGCGCGCCGCAGACCGCTCCTTCGTTCTTGTGCCGTGGCTGCAGATCGAGCCGCTCGCCACCCTGCTGTCGCACGGCCGCATCGACGCCCTTCCCGCCGCCGCGGATCCGAGCATCCGCCCCTACGACGCGAGGCCCCTGACGTGACGCGCACCCGACCGACCATGCTGCTGCTCCTGGCCCTCCTGGGCGGCGGAGCCGGCTGGTTCCTCGAGACCCTGCTCGTGTCCGCGGGCAGCCCGGCGTTCATCCCGCCGTACACGCTCGCCGTGGTGCTCGCCGCGATCGGCGTGATCGTGGTGTTCGTCGCCCGTCCCGTCTACCGCGCGGTGCGGCGCACGGCGACCACGCGCGTCGACCCCTTCTATGCCACCCGCGCCGTGGTGCTCGCGAAGGCGTCCAGCCTCACCGGCGCACTCTTCGGCGGTGTCGCCGCCGGGGTACTGGTCTTCCTGCTCACCCGCTCGGTGGTCCCGGCCGGCGGCGCCGTCGCCATGACGATCGTCACCATCGCCGGCTCGGTCATCCTTCTCGCCGGCGGACTCATCGCCGAGAAGATGTGCACTCTGCCGCCGGACGACGACGACTCCACCGAGCTACCGGCCAGTCGGGACCACGCATGAGCGAGCGCATCGACCTGCCCGAGGTCGAGTGGCGGCGGGTCTCGCCGCGCTACGTCGTCGTCGACGTGGTGGGCTACATCGTCTTCGGACTGATCGTCACCGCGGTCCCCTCCGTGATCGCCTTCACCACCGGGATCGACTGGCTCTGGTTCGTCGCCGCCGGACTCGCGCTCGTGTTCCTCGTCACCATCGTGCTTACCCCGCGCCGCGTGCGGGCCATCGGGTACCAGCTGCGCGACGACGACGTGCTCTTCCGCCGGGGGATCCTCTACCAGCGCTTCGTGGCAGTGCCCTACGGGCGCATGCAGCTCGTCGACATCAACCGCGGACCGCTCGCCCGGGCACTCGGCCTCAGCGAGCTCAAGTTCGTCACCGCCGCCGCCGCCACCGGCGTGGTCATTCCGGGGCTAGCCGAGGCCGACGCGGAGGAACTGCGCGACCGACTGGTCGCACTCGCCGAGAGCCGCCGGGCGGGACTGTGAATCCCGCGCCGAATCAGACGTTCACCGACGGTGAATGGCACCACCTTCATCCGCTCACCCCACTGCTGCGCGGCGGCATCGCGTTCATCGCGATCCTCGGCTTCGTGGTCTACAACCTTCGCGACATCGGCATCGAGATGATCGTCGGCGGCGGCGAGGGCGGCCAGCCCGACCCGCTGGTCTGGCTGTACGAGAGCGAGTACTTCTGGCTGGCCGTGCTCGGCGTCTTCGTCGGGCTCATCGTTGTGATCGTGGGCTACTACCTGTCGTGGCGCATGAACACCTTCCGCATCACCGACGAGGTGGTGGAGGTGCGCAGCGGCATCCTGTTCCGCCGCAACCGCAAGGGGCGCCTCGACCGCATCCAGGGCATCAACATTGGGCGCCCGTTCTTCGCGCGGCTGTTCGCGGCGGCGCGGCTCGAGGTCAACGTCGCCGGCCAGGACGCCAACATCAAGCTGGACTACCTCGGCTCGAGTGCGGCCGACCAGCTGCGCGTCGACATCCTGCGCCTCGCCTCGGGCACGCGCATCGCGAAGACGATCGTCGAGAGTGAAGCGGATGCCGGCGGGGCGCCCGTCGCGAGGTCTGCCGCGGCGTCGCAACTGATCGAGGCGCGGATGAACGAGTTCCTCGCCCCCGAGCTCGACCCGAACCTCGCGCCGCCCGAGTCGGTGGTCACCATGAACATCGGCCGGCTCGTCGGCTCCCTGCTGCTCAGCGGCTTCAGCATCTTCGTGCTCGCCTTCATCGGCGGCATCATCTGGGGCGTCACCGCCACCGGGTCGCTGATCTTCCTCGTCGGCCTGCTGCCCGCACTGATCGGTACCAGCAGCTACTACATCTCCCGCTTCACGCGGTCGCTGCGCTACAGCATCGCCGGAACGCCCGACGGCGTGCGCATCGGCTTCGGACTGCTCTCGACGAGCAACGAGACCCTCCCGCCCGGGCGCATCCACTCGGTGCAGGTGAACCAGCCGCTGCTCTGGCGTCGCGCCGGCTGGTGGGAGGTCAAGGTCAACCGCGCCTCCACGTCGTCGGCCAAGGGCGCAGCCGGGCAGCAGAACACCACCATCCTCCCCGTCGGAAACCTCGACGACGTGCACAAGGTGCTCGCCCTCGTGCTGCCCGACCTCACCGACGAGGCCTCGGCCGCCCTGCTGCACAGCGGCCTCACCTCGAAGGGCGGCGACGACGGCTTCACCAACTCCCCTCGCCGCTCGCGTGTCTACCTCTGGTTCTCCTGGCGCCGCAACGGCTTCGCGATGCTCCCCGGCGCCGTACTGCTGCGCCAGGGCGTCGTCTGGCGCCAGCTCACCATCGTCCCTCAGGCGCGGATGCAGAGCGTGGCACTGCACCAGGGCCCGGTCTTCCGCCGGCTGCGCCTCGCCTCGGTGAAGCTGCACACCGTCGCCGGGCCGATCGTGCCGTCTCTCGGTGCTCTCGACAGCGTGCAGGCCGTCGGATTCTTTCGCGAGATCGCGGATGCCGCCATCCGCTCGTCGTCCACGGACACCAGCCACCGCTGGCGTTCCGGCGAGGCCCCGGCGTGAGCGGCCGTTCGGGCCGCCTCGGGGTGGGCATCATCGGCGCCGGCCACGTCGGTCCCGTGCTGGGAGCCGCCCTCGCCGGAGCGGGCCACGCGATCGTCGGCATCTCGGCGACCTCGCAGGACTCCAAGGACCGCGCCGAGGCGATGCTGCCCGGTGTGCCCGTGCTCGAGATCCCGGAGCTGATCGAGCGCAGCGAACTGGTGATCCTCGCGGTGCCCTCCGACCAGCTCGAGCAGCTCGTCGCCGGCCTCGCCGCCGTGGGCGCCTGGCAGCCGGGGCAGCTCGTGCTGCACACCGCGCCCGGCTTCGGCACCGCGGTGCTGGCGCCCGCGACGGCGGCCGGCGTGATCCCGCTCGCGGTGCACCCGGCGATGGTCTTCACCGGAACCAGCCTCGACCTGGTGCGCCTCGGCGAGAGCTACGCGGCCGTGACAGCACCCACCCCGGTGCAGCCGATCGGGCAGGCGCTCGTGGTGGAGATGGGTGCGGAGCCGATCATCGTCAGCGAGTCCGACCGCGCCTCCTACGCCGAGGCGATCGAGACGGCCACCAGTTTCTCGGCGGCGATCGTCGGCCAGGCGGTCGGGATCCTCGACTCCCTCGGCATCGAGGCCCCCGGGCGTTTCCTCGGGCCGCTCGTGCGCTCCTCGGTGGAGACGGCGCTGCAGGGCGTCGCGGCGCCCGACCCGTTCCTGTAGGCCGTCCCGCTCGTCCAGCTCAGACCAGAGGTGCAAACTTTCGACGTTCCGAGGCGCAGCCGCAGACGTTTCCTTGCCCCTCCTGCGGCACGAAGAACAGTGGGGCAAGCAATCGACGCCCTGGAGGTCCCGGAGGGTCGATTCATTGCCCCTGTTCGCTTGGGCGCGCTGACGCCGACGCTAGAGGATGTCGACCAGCCGGAAGCGCTCGAGCACCACGAGGGTCGCGTCGTCGACGGTGAAGTCCTCGTCGCCGAGCCAGGCGCGCATCGCCTCGCCCTGCCAGTAGCGCTCGTGGGCTGCGCGCCACTCGGCGACGCTCGCGTAGCCCTCGCCCTCGTCGAGAGCGTGCTGCAGGTCGACGGATGCGAGGGGTGCGACCTCGACGGACGTCGTCTCGATCACGGCGACAGCGGTGTCGTCGGAGTCCACGACGGTCTGCCGCGTGCCGACCACCGGCAGCGGCTCGTCCTCGATCGAGTACTCCACGAGCGTGGACGTGGTCGAGGTCTTCGTGCCGTCGAGGATGGCGGCGACGAGTGTGTCGCGCAGCGGGCCGGGGAAGGCGAACTCGACGATGGGCGGATGCGGCTGGTCGGACATGCCCCTCAGGCTACGCGGCGCACGGCCGGTGCCCGACCCGATGTCCGCGGGTAGCATCGGTAGTCGACCATCCGCCGATGGCCGCAGCGCAAGGGGGTTCCACCGTGTCCGTGACCGTCGTCGAGACCATCAGCGAACTCCGGGCAGCGGTCGACGGACGCCGCGTCGCCCTCGTGCCGACGATGGGCGCGCTGCACGAGGGACACCTCGCCCTCGTCGCCCGCGCCCGCGAGCTCGCGCCCACCGTGGTGGTGTCGATCTTCGTCAACCCGCTGCAGTTCGGGCCGAACGAAGACCTCGACCGCTACCCGCGCACGCTGGCCGCCGACCTGGAGAAGCTCGAGGCAGCGGGCGTCGAGTTCGTCTTCGCGCCGTCGGTCGCCGAGATGTACCCGCACGGTGCGAGCGCCACGAGAATCAGCGCGGGCGAGGTCGGCCGCCTCTTCGAGGGGCGCTCCCGCCCCGGCCACTTCGACGGCATGCTCACCGTGGTCGCCAAGCTGCTCGGCATCGTGCGTCCGCACGTCGTGCTGTTCGGCCAGAAGGACGCGCAGCAGGTCTTCCTCGTGCAGCGCATGGTGCGCGATCTGAATATCGCCACCGAGGTCGCCGTGGTACCCACCGAGCGCGGCTCGAACGGGCTCGCACTCTCCAGCCGCAACCGCTTCCTCGGCGAGAGCGGCGAGCGTGCGGCGCTGACACTCTCCACCGCCCTCGAGGCCGCCGCCTCCTCGTCGGACCGCGGTCTCGACGCGGTGCTGGCCGCCGCGCAGTCCGTGCTGATGGGCGAGCCGCTCGTCACCCTCGACTACCTCGGCGTCGTCGACCCCGCCAGCTTCCTCCCGGTCGACGGCACCTACCGCGGCACGGCCCGCGTGCTGATCGCCGCCCGCGTCGGCGACACGCGCCTCATCGACAACGACCTCATCCGCCTCGGCGGCTGACCCGGCGCCCCCGCCCGCCTCCCCTCCCCTCCCCTCCCCTCCCCTCCCGTCCCTTTCCGGTAGGGCTACAGTCCGTGCGGAGGGCTGCAGCTCGAGCTGCAGCCCTCCGCACAAACTGCAGCCCAACCGGCTCGGCCGCCGGGCCCGGCTACCATGGAGCGTTGACCACCGCAGCGCCAGGAGCCACGTAATGACCGAGCACGAAGCCGAACTGTCCGCCGAGGAGCTCAGCGAGCAGAAGTCCGTGCGCCTCGCCAAGCGCGACCGGCTGCTCGCCGAGGGCGAGGCCTACCCGGTCTCCGTGCCGATCACCACCACCATCGCCGCGGTGCGTACCAAGCACGAGAACCTCGAGATCGACTCCACCACGGGCGACTTCGTCGGCCTCGCCGGCCGCATCGTGCACTCGCGCAACACCGGCAAGCTCTGCTTCGCGAGCCTGCAGGCCGGCGACGGACAGCGGATCCAGGCCATGGTGAGCCTCGGCGAGGTGGGCGAGGAGTCCCTGCAGCGCTGGAAGGACCTCGTCGACCTCGGCGACCACGTCTTCGTCTCCGGCGAGGTCATCTCGAGCCGTCGCGGCGAGCTCTCCATCATGGTGAAGGACTGGCAGATCGCCGCGAAGGCGCTGCTCCCCCTGCCCAACCTGCACTCGGAGCTCAGCGACGAGGCGCGCATGCGCAGCCGCTACCTCGACCTGATCGTGCGCGAGCAGGCCCGTTTCGTCGTCAAGGCCCGCGCCGCGGTGAACGCCAGCCTGCGCACCACCTTCGCCTCGCACGAGTACCTCGAGGTCGAGACCCCGATGCTGCAGACGATGCACGGCGGCGCCTCCGCCCGACCGTTCGTCACGCACAGCAACGCCTTCGACACCGAGCTGTTCCTGCGCATCGCGCCCGAGCTCTTCCTCAAGCGCGCCGTCGTCGGCGGCATCGACCGGGTCTTCGAGATCAACCGCAACTTCCGCAACGAGGGCGCCGACTCCACGCACTCCCCCGAGTTCGCGATGCTCGAGGCCTACCAGGCCTACGGCGACTACAACCAGATGGCCGAGCTGACGCAGGAGATGGTGCAGAACGCGGCGATCGCCGTGTCCGGCTCCACCACCGTGCAGTGGGCCGACGGCACCGCCTTCGACCTCGGCGGCGAGTGGGACCGCATCTCGATGTACGAATCGCTCTCCGCGGCCGCCGGAATCGAGATCACCCCGGCCACCAGCCTCGAAGACCTCATGGTGATCGCCGACCGCGAGGGCGTCGAGGTGCACCTGGCCAACCACGGCAAGTACGTCGAGGAGCTGTGGGAGCACTTCGTCAAGGACGATCTCGTGCGCCCGACCTTCGTGATGGACTTCCCCATCGAGACCAGCCCGCTGGTGCGCGCGCACCGCTCGAAGCCGGGCGTCGTCGAGAAGTGGGACCTCTACATCCGCGGCTTCGAACTGGGCACCGGCTACTCGGAGCTCGTCGACCCTGTCGTGCAGCGCGAGCGCTTCGTCGAGCAGGCGCTGCTCGCCACCCGCGGAGACCTCGAGGCCATGCGCCTCGACGAGGAGTTCCTGCGCGCTCTCGAGCACGGCATGCCGCCGTCGGGCGGAATGGGCATGGGCATCGACCGCCTGCTCATGGCGATCACCGGGCTCGGGATCCGCGAGACGATCCTCTTCCCGCTGGTGAAGTAACGCTTCCTCGCAGGCTCGGTCGGCGCTGGGTCGCGCAATTGCTCATAGCTCCACCGCTCAGCCCCGCAGCTTCAACCGCACGTTCGGCAGTTCCGGCGCGGGCAGCGGCTGCCCGTCGTAGCCGGCCACCTTTCCGAAGCGACCCGTCTCGCTGGCGCCGGCCACGACATCCGCTTGCCACTGTTCCCGGAATCGCACAACCTCGTCGTGGGTGCGGCCGATGAAGTTCCACCACATGATGATCTGCTCGCCGAAGGGCGCGCCGCCGATCAGCAGCAGGCGCGCGCCGAGGTCTCCGACGACCAGGCGGAGAGCGGATGACCCTGCCGGGCGGTAGGCGAGGTGGCCGGTCTCCACGGCGGAACCGTCCACGCTGAGCGAGCCGCTGTCGAGCAGAATGCCGTGCTCGAATTCCGGGTTGACCGGCAGGTCGATCTCGGCACCCGCGACGAAGTCGACCTGGGCGCCGACGATGGGGCTGAAGGTGCGCGCCGGGGAGGTGCTGCCGAGCAGCGATCCCAGGAAGACGCGGGCGACGCCGCCCGCGAATGCGACGGCGGGCGGCGTGTAGTGCTCGAAGTCGGGGGTGCCGAAGCGGGCGTCGTCGGGCAGCGCGAGCCAGAGCTGGGCCCCGTGCAGCACCGTGGTCGCGGCGGTCGACACCTCGGAGTGCGCGATGCCGTTGCCGGCGGTCATCAGGTTGAGCTCGCCCGGGCGCACCGGGGCGTGGCTGCCGATGCTGTCGCGGTGGTCGATCTCACCGGCGAAGAGCCAGCTCACAGTCTGCAGCCCGGTGTGCGGATGCGGCGGAACGACCATGCCGCCGCGGTCGGCGACCAGGTCGGGGCCGTAGTGGTCGACGAAGCACCAGGCGCCGATCAGCGATCGGGACCGCTGCGGGAGGGTGCGGCGCACGGTCATCGCGCGGGGCCCGCCGAGCGGCACATCGCGCGGGGCGAGGATCTCGATACCCGAGGCCGGCACCGGTTCGGGCTCGCCCGTGATCTCCGGTGGTGCTTTCTCCAGGTTGCTCATCTGCCCGTCCCGACGCCGCGTAAACTCCCACTATGAGCGATCTTAAGCTGCCGGGGGAGGAGAACCAGAAGAAGGGGACCTCCTTCACCCGTTTCTCGCTCTGGGTCATCGCCGCGGCGGTCGGCCTGTACTCGCTCATCACCGGCATCGTCGGCGTAATCTCGAACGGCTGAAACCAGTGACCAGACGCACCTCCCGCCTCCTGATGACCGTGTCTCTTCTGGCAATCATCGTCGTGGTGGCGATCTACAGCTTCACGCGCTGACGAACTCCCGTACTCTGGGTACCGTGCTTGACAATTTCTGGGCGAATGCCGCCTTCTCCCTGGCCCCGACGATCCTCGTCGGGCTCATCTTCTGGTTCGTGATGCGCGGCATATTCCGGGCCGACCGCACCGAGCGCAAGGTCTACGCCGAGATCGAAGCCAAGGAACGCGCGAAGTTCGACGCGGAACGCGCGAACAAGTAACCAGCCTCCGGCTGATGCACCACCTCATGGAAGGGCAATCCAATGGGATTCTTTGACCGACTTTTCGGCGGAACCACCGAGCGCGAGCCGGAGCCCGTCCCCACCCCCGCCGCCGAGCCCGTCGTCGCAGCTCCGGCCGCGGCCGAATCGCGCCGCGCTCCGCAGCACGCCGCCGCTCCCGGGGGCCTCCCCGGGCGCGACGCCCAGGGACGCACCGATGACGACATCGCCGTCGAGCGCTACCAGTACCTGCTGCGCACCGCTCCGCCCGAGACCATCGAGAAGGTCCACCAGGAGGCCTTCGCCAAGCTCAGCCCCGAGCAGCGTGAGATGCTCTTCGCCCGGCTGAGCAAGAACGCCCCCACCGGCGACGCGCCCCGCGACAGTGATCCGGCGTCCCTCGCGGTGTCGGCCACGCGCTCGGAGCTCCGCCAGCCGGGAACCATGGAACGGTCGATGGGCGGCAACGGCCTCAGCTTCGGCGGCATGGTGGGCAGCTCGCTGCTCGGCACGGTCGCCGGCTACGTGATCGGCTCGGCGCTCGTCGGCTCGCTCTTCCCTGCAGATACCGGTGCGGACACCGGCGCGGATGCATCAGGTGACGGCGCGGATTCGTCCGACCCGGGCGCCGACTCGGCGGATGCCGGCGCAGACACCGTCAGCGCAGACGGCGGCGACTTCGGCGGAGCCGGCGATTTCGGTGGCGGCGACATGGGCGGCGGCTTCGACTTCTAGCTGCGCACCAGCAGGTCTCCGACCTCGCATTCGAGTGCGGCGCAGATGGCCGACAGCGTGGAGTAGCGGATGGCCTTCGCCCTGTCGTTCTTCAACACCGACAGGTTCACCACGCTCACCCCCACCAGTTCGCTCAGGCGGGTGAGCGTCATCCCCCGTTCGGCGAGAAGCTCGTCGAGCCGGCAGTGGATGCCGGTGAGCTCGTCGTCTGCCACTAGACCAGACCGTCCGTCTCCCGCGAGAGACGCTCCCCGTACTCGAAGGCGCACGCCACGATCAGCAGTGCGAGCCCGAATCCGATCGCACCGAGGTCGCCCTGCACGGCCACCGGCCAGAAGCCCTCCAGCTTGTCCTCGCCGAGTAGCTCGGTGATCGCGATCATCTTGCCGAGAGCGTCGAAGCCGAGGCTGAGCACGGTGCCGATGAGCAGTGCTCCCCCGGCGGTGATGAAGGCGATGCTCAGCGACTTCTTGAACGGCTTGGAGCGCAGGAGTCGCCACGACAGGTAGACGAAGGCGCAGGCCACGGTCGCAGTCGTGATGATCGAGAAGACCAGGCCCGTGGCGAGCAGAGCGAACGCTCCGTCGCTGAGGTCGCCGAGGGTGACGGTGGCACTCTCGTACCGCCCGCGCAGCAGCGCCGCAGTCCCGCCGTCGGCCGAGTCCGGCAGGGCGTCGTCGACGATCAGCGATCCGCTCCAGGTCCGAGTGCTCAGCTGGTGGACGAGGCGGGTGATGCCGCTCACGAGCACGATCACCGCGTAGACGATGGACCCCGCCAGGATCCACCACATCGCGATGCGGTCCCAGCGACCCCACGGTGCGATCGCCGTCGTTGTGCCCGATGATGCGCTCATGTCGTGCCCCTAACGATTGTCGATAATAACGATTACCGATACGGTAGGCGGAGTCGCGGCCGACGTCAAGAGGCACATCCGCCTGAACACTGGGGAGTGGGCGGATGAACGGATCGCGACACGCCCGGGACGCGTTGTGCTTTGCGGGGTGCGTGGGATTCCACGTAGAGTCATCACTTGTCACCCCAAAGGTGCGGAGAACCGCAGTGTTCTTCGGCCTCAAGTTGGGGACTGAATCCCAGCATTTCCGAGCTAGTCCTTGTGACGGTTTCGGGAGTAGCTTTGGATGAGATTTCCGCCTTCGGGTCGGGGTCGAATGTGGTTTGTTCGGACATGAATGTGTCGGGCGGGTCGATTTGACACTGGGCTGGACGGTGGTAAGTTATACAGGTTGCCCTGAGCGAGACCGTGAGGTTGAATCAGGAGCGTCCGATCCTTGAGAACTCAACAGCGTGCACAATGTCAAATGCCAAAAACCCGGTCGTTTGAACCCGTTTCTAG